>OLHJ01000042.1_pt1 | contig 55452 bp, 42 predicted proteins | sample 1609491 | NCBI WGS metagenome assembly OLHJ01 (sample SAMN05416861, study PRJEB24817) | seawater metagenome | isolation source: Sea water | place: Canada:Atlantic | collected 2013-11
TTTAACTAATGCAATTGCTCCAACTCCAAAATGCATTAGATTTCCAATTGCTATTGGTTTATTATAAACCCCTCCTATTAGCGTTCCTTTCGCCATCCAATTTAATATTCCAAAAGCCAAGTATAATGCACTCCATATTTTTAAAAATAAGATTGTAATAATATTTGGCTCAATATTTAAATAGTCGATAATTTCATTTGGTAAAAAAGAAAGAAGAATTCCAATAATCGCCATGAATATAGCACTTGAGGTCATTAATATTTTTGTTTTCATTGTTCTAGTGTTTTTGATTAATTAAAAAAAATGTCATTCCACTTCTTAAACATATAGCTATTCGTTTTATTGAATAAAATAGACTTTTTTAATCTTATTATTTTCGAGATGATATATAGCTACAACTTCACTTAATTTGTCTTTGATTTGGACTTGCACTTTGTCTATGACAATATTGCCTTTAAAAATTCGCTCAACTAATTCACTATGCAGATTAGGGGTGTCTTTAAATAAATGAGAATAGCTTTTCTGCATTTTTTCTTTTCCTTTGAAAAGTAATTTATTTGGATAATTGTAAACTTCAACATCGTCGGCATAAGATTTTAAAAAAGCATCAATATTTCTCAAATTATATGCGTTTAATTGGCGTTGTACCAAATCTGTAGGACCGTCTTTAATTAAATCATCTGGATTAAATACAAACCCATTGTTAATTACGCGGTTTATTTTACTAAGGTTATTAATATTGTCAATTGGGTTGGCATCTAATAGAATAATGTTTGCCTTTTTACCAATACTCACAGTTCCAAACTCATTTTCTTTACCTAAAATTTTTGCACCATTTAGAGTTGAAGCAGTAAGTATTTGCCAATTGCTCATTCCACTTTTATGCATTGCTTGTAACTCAGCTAAATAGGACGATGCATGTAAAGTTCCAATGTTACCAGCATCTGATCCTGTTGCAATTAAAACACCAGCATCCGACAGTTTTTTGAGGTTGACCATACTTATAGAATCCATTGTTATCAAGCTTGTTTCTTTGGCGGAGTTTGCCCATCTCTTATAACCATTGATAAGTAATGTGTCTGATAAGTGTTTTAAATCTAATAAAGTTCCCAATTGATATGGATCAGATTTTGTTAATTCATGATCGGTCAATTCCAAGGTTTGACCAAATGTATTTACATAGCCTCGATTGACTATTAATGTAGGGCTAAGAATGGTTTTGTTTTTCTTCATTAAAGCGATAAAATCATCCTTTAAAACTTCATCTTCCACACTGTGCACTAAAAAATCAGCTCCGCTTTCAACTGCTAATTGGGCAGTTATCCTCTGTGATGCATGTACCGCAACTTTTAAATTATTTTTATGTGCTTCATCAATCATTGTTTTCACAATAGGAAGATATTTATATGCAGTTGTCTCAATGTCTGAACCTTCTCTTTCTACAACATAATAAATCTTAATAAGATCTGGATGAAGAGGTAACAGCTCTTGAACCATTTTAACACCATCTTCTGCAGTTTTTCCCAATATAAAAGGGTCATCATTATTTAAATCACTATATACAGGAGGCTCATAAGTCCCCAATAATGGCCCAGTCATATAAATAGATGGAGCGTCATTTTGATCTTTAAATAAGGATCGTTTCTTTAATAAGTTATTGGTTGCTCCTAAATCAATTACGTTGGTAATTCCATTCTGTATATACCGTTGCAATACTTTTTTCATCTGTTGATTAGTGTAATCAATTTCATTTTGATAAGGCACATCCTTTCTAAAATCAACTACATCAGGACGAGTATATAAGCCACCATTTTGAAAGAAGTGTAAGTGAGCATCTGTTAATCCTGGCGACACGTATTTACCCGTTCCATCAATTATGGTAGCATTTGTTGGAATCTTTAATTGTTTACTGTTTTTAATGTTCGAAATCAAATCTTTATGGATAACAATGGTTTGATTAGGAACTAATTTATGCTTTTCAACATCAACTATAGTTACATTAGTAATATAGGTTTGGGCGAAATTGGAAAAAGAAGAAAATAAAATTAAGAATAGTAAAAGATATTTATTTGTCATAATTATTTTGGATTGCAGTTATTTATAATTTTTGTTAATATGTTATTTAATTGACCTAACTCATTCTTTGTAATTCCCTTTAATGCGATGTTTCTATTTGAAGAAATCACTGGGATAAAATCATTAAGTGTTTTTTGCCCAACAGCTGTCAATTTTAAATTAAACTTTCGCCTGTCGAGCTCATTTATATGTCTTTTTAAATAATTCTTTTTAATTAATAAATCTATCATTCTTGTTACTGAGGCATTATCCTTGAACATTAATGCACCTATCTTATTTTGAGAAAAATCGGAATGATTATTTAAAAAAAATAATAAAAGGGCTTGGTCTACAGTAATATCTGCATTAGAAATATTAAGATTTCGTTGCGAAAATCTTCTATATTCTTTTATCGATTTTTCAATCGTATGGAAGATTATTTGTGAAGGTAATTCAATCATAATATTTTATTTGATACAAATATAGTTGATATATCAACTATATTTGTTAAAATTATTATAATTCGATCAAAATATTATTAGAACTAATATTATGCTTAACGTTCCTAGTGAAGTTTATTATCCTTTGTATTCTGGTTACTTTAATTTCCAAGGAGGGTTTAATCTATTCTCTCCTCCAAAAAATAAAATTAATTTATTACCATCTAAATCCTTTAATCTTGCTTCTCTCCAAAGCCAGTTCCGATCTTCAGGTAATTCTTCGAATTCAATTCCCTTTTCGATTAATTGATTTACGTATTCATCCAAATTATCCAATTCAAAATAAACACTAATGCCATCCCCTTTTGGCAATTCATCTACTAGATGGATAGAAAATGTTGCATTCCCGTCGGGACATTCAAATCGAGCATAATGAGGAAGTGATTTTACAATTAATTTTAAACCCAATTTCTCGTAAAACGGTATCGATTTATTTAAATCTATAGAGGGTACTGTTATTTGGTTTAAATTCATAAAACTGCTTGTGATTTTTATTTTTATTCTTCCCTTAAGATATGAATATCTTTTATAAGGCGAAGTATTTCTTCATCGTCTGTCCCGTCATAAATTCCTCGTATTTGTTTTTTCTTATCTACTAATATAAAGTTAGGAGTATGAATAAAATCTTGCATTCCCCCATCCCCTTGTTCTACAACAGCAAAATAACTCTTTCTTGCCAATTCGTAGATATGTTTTTTATCGCCTGTTGTAATATTCCATTTAGAATCGTCCACTCCTTTTTTTGTCGCATATTCACGTAAAACTGGAATACTATCTACAATAGGAGTTACAGAAAGAGACAGCATCATAACATCTTTATTCTTTAAAAACTCTTCTTGGACTTTAACCATATTATTCGTCATTATCGGACAAATACTTGGGCATCTTGTAAAAAAGAAATCAGTTATATAGATTTTATTTTTATAATCTTCCTGAGTGATTACTTTACCATTTTGATTAATTAAATTGAAATCTGAAACGGTATGGTTTTCTGAAGTTTCTTGTAAACTTTTATCGACTAATTCTGGAGTGAAATCTGCGGGGTTATAAATGGGTAAAGTATCTGAAGGGTTATACCAAGAATATATGGCATATCCCATAACGATAAGCAATACGGCTAATAAAATTGAAATTGGCCTTTTTAAAAATTTAAATAGCATTATGTAAAATTAAGGATGTTTAAATAATTAAAGTATGGAAGTATCAATTAAAATATCGGCATCTTTCCATGCTATGTCAAACTCTAACTTTATTATCTTGGCTTCCTGCTCTATTCCTTGAGCTTTAAGACTTTGATAAAGACCCATTAATGACCATCCATTTTGTCGCAAGACGCTTAAATCTTCTCGGTATATTTTTTCGGCTTCTTCATATTGCTCCGCTTTTAATAAAATCGCTCCCAAATTTTGTCGGGTAGGAATATGCCAGGCTGCAGGTTCGTTATAGGTTAATCCATCTTCTATGATTACCGCTTTTTCAAGATGTTCAATTGCCTTTTTTAAATCTCCATTTGCAGCTGCAAGTTCTCCTGCTACAACTTCATAGGCAAGTTTTGCTATGGTTAGACTAGAGTCAAAACCAGTAGCTACTATGTCTTCCATATCTGGATCCTTAATCAATTCTTGGATGGCTTCTAGTTCTTCGGCTGCATCTTTAAGATTATCTTTTCTTACAAATGCAATTCCTCTTGCGTAATGCCAAATTAATTTTAAATGTTTGATTTCAGAATTAGGACTAGGAATGGTTAAAATATCATTCCATTTTCCAAATCTAGTATAGGCCAATAAAGGAGTAGAAGCGAAATTCTGTAAAAATGACATCTCGATTAACTCTCCTGTCGGAACTTTTTCAGCTGTTTTTTTTGCTGCATCAATTGCAATTTTACTATCCCCCAATAAACTAGAAGCTGACCATAAAAAATGAATGTTATGTGGATAATAACCCAATGGATACATTCCTTGCGCATAACATTGAGAAATATAATCTTCATCTGCTAATATTGCTTTCTGATTGGCAATAACCGCATCTTTATATCTTCCTACTCTTATATAAATATGGGAAGGCATATGGACAAGGTGTCCAGCAGCTGGCATTAATCCTCCCAATTTATCAGCACTTATAAGGCCAAGCTCTGGTTTTGGAAGCTCTACCATATGTATGTAATAATGATGTGCTCCAGGATTATCTGGATTAATCTTCATTGCTTTTTCTAATGCTGCTTTGGCTTCTTTAATGTTAGGAGTAGGATTGCCATCTTTATCCCAATAATTCCAAGGTACTGTATTCATAATCGAAGCAGCATAAAGTGTTTGAATATCTGAATCTTCTGGATATTCTTGAACAACCTTAGTCATCTCCGTCATATAATCCATATTTAGCTTTTCTACATCTTTTTCTAAATCACTACTATATCTATGTGATAAAGCATTGATTAAAGCCTGCTCTTTTGGACTTGCATTGGATATCAACTTTTTTGCTTTTGCAAGTGCTTCATTGTATTTGTTTTTCCTATCGTCATCGGGCATTGGGTCATTTATATTAGGTCCTAATGTATATGCTTGTCCCCAATAAGTCATTGCGGATTTAGGGTCCAAACGAGAAGCTTCCATAAAGGAACGATGTGCTTCTGCATGATTAAAAGCATAGGTAAGTCTTAAACCTTGATTGAAAAATTGCTGAGCTTTTTTATTAGTAGAACTTATGGCATAACTATGTTTCCCTAAATTATCGAATAGAGGAGATATTTGTTTTGTGGTATCTACCGCATCCAACATAAATTTAGCAGGAGTACATTTAATAAAGTTGTATCCCAACTTTGGAGAATCTTCCCCATCATTTTCAGAGAATTTATTGCTTATTAAAAAAAGGATTGGCAATATAACAATAGCTGTTAACAGCAAACTTAAGTTGGTTCTCATAAGATGGTGATTAGTTATTCACTTGGTTAAATTAAATAATATTCTTCTCCATAAACAATTGTGCCTCTTTTAATTCTGGTCTATCTCCATTAGAACTTTCACTCACTTTTATTAATTGTTTAAAATACATGTTTGCCTTTTCAATATCACCAGATTGTTGTGCAGCAATTGCAGCGCCATAGATACCATTAAATCTATTTGGACTCCCTTTTAAATTCTCTTCATAAGCTACTAATGCTTCTTTTGGCTGGCCCATTTCGAGTAGCATATCGCCTAATAACTCTATAGCTGGTAGTACATCGCCTGGAGTTACGGGATGTTTACTAGTTGTTTTTTCTATTGCTACAGCTTCATTCATTAATGAAATAGCTTTTTCTTTTTCATTTTTCCTGAAACTTACCCAAGCTTTTGAAGTTTTAATTTGAATTGCAACCTGCTTAATTTGGATTGCTTTTGTTTTATCGTTTTGTGCTATTAAAATTTGATGCAATTCATTTAAAATTTTAATTTCAATTTCTGCTTTCTCAAAATCATTTGTATTAGCTGCACCCAGTGCTACTGCAAAATGATGAATGGCTTCTTGCCATGGATATTGATCCCAGTTGATATCTACTTCTTGTAATTCTAGATTAGCAGCTCTTTCCCAGTTTTTGTTTTCTAATGCTAGTCTAGCAGGGATTGCAGTTAATGGATATGTTACCGCAGTTAACATCATAGGGTGAAATGCTTTTTGATTTTTAATTAATTCATATTGGTATTCTGCATTGGTATTATCCCCTTTTTGTAGATATGCATATACTAAATAATCTATACTATGTATCTCTTCAAAATAAGTTCCCTTCAGGGCTAATGCGGCAGAATAACACCTTGCACTTTCTGCAGATAATAAGTTAGTTTCTATAGATTCTTGCCAGATCCCCAATCTTGTAAATATATGAGAAGGCATATGTTGTGCATGTGCAGAGGAAGGTGCAATTTTCGCATAACGTCTTGCAGTTTTTAATCCCTTATGTGCTAACACAGGATTGTCGTAATTATGAATAATATAATGTGCAATACCTGGATGATTAGGATTATCTTTAAATAACTCCTCCAAAATTTCACCTGCTTTTTGCTCATTTACATATTCTTTTCCAGCACGATCTCGAGTGGAGAATAATGCCAAGGAGTAAAAAATAGCAGCTTCTATATCTTCAGGATAGGCAATATAAATTTCTTCCATTTTATCCTCAAATCGTTTTGCTCTTGTGGTATGATCTATCGTTTCCCAATCGGTATAAAAGGCATCAATGGCATTTATATAAGCTCTTTGCTTATCATCCATCTCTAATTCTTTAGCAATTTTTAAAATCTCATAGCCTTTAATTAATTCTTTTTCCGAAGGAGGAAACCAAGCAGCATGATAGATACTCATTGCAACACCCCAATAAGCCATGGGACAGTTTGGGTCGGCATCTATAACTTTTACAAAGGCTTTTTCAGCTTCATTGTATTGAAAGGAATGCAATAATGTTACGGCCATATCAAAAGCGGCTCTAGTTTCATAGTTACAAGACAAGGAAAACTTTAATTCTCCAAACTGTCCATCTCCACATAATAAAAGTTCTCCTCTTAAAAAATCTATCGAAGCCAATGCAGGATTAGGTTTTGGAGTTTTGTCTTTACAGGCGGATATACATATAAAAAATAGTACTCCTGTTAAAATCAGTAATGCTTTTGATGCTTTCATTATAAATGATTTAGTTATTTAATAAATGATTCTTTTGGGGAGGACTTTTCAATTCAATACCACAAAATAGTAAAAATCAGTCAATTAAATCATTCCATTTCACATTAATTATTCTTCGACACTTGTTAAATATTTGGTTTAGAATAAATTTAAAAGAATTATTCTTTGGCTTTACTTACCTTTAAACCTCAAAACCAACAAAATTTTTAGGCATGAAATATTTATTATCATTTATACTATGTTTAGGGACTATAGCATCTTATTCTCAAAGTAGGACTATTCCTGTGGACACTTTAGTAAAAACCACACATAATACTACCATTAAAGGTCAAAGTTTATCTTATACCGCAGAAACAGGAACACAACCAGTTTGGGACAAAAATGGGGATCCAATGGCTACATTATTTTACACCTATTATACTAGAGACAATGTAAAAGATCGGGCCAATAGACCATTAATTATTTCCTTTAATGGAGGTCCAGGATCTGCTTCGGTATGGATGCATGTAGCGTATACGGGACCAAGGATATTAAATATCGATGAAGAAGGATATCCTGTGCAACCCTATGGTTTTAGAGACAATCCAAACTCTATCATTGATGTAGCGGATATTGTTTTTGTAAATCCTGTGAATACTGGTTATTCTAGAATGATAGCGGATGAAGAAAATAAAATGCCCGAAAAAAAATTATTCTTCGGAATAAATGCAGACATAAAATACCTAGCGGAATGGGTAAATACTTTTGTATCTAGACATAATCGATGGGAATCTCCAAAATATATTATCGGTGAAAGTTATGGAGGGACTCGTGTGATGGGATTGGCGCAAGAGCTTCAAAGCTCTCAATGGATGTATTTGAATGGTGTGATTTTAGTTTCCCCAGCAGATTATAAATTGTACAGTACAGGGCAACCAATTTATTCAGCTATTAATTTACCTTATTTTACAGCAGCAGCATGGCATCATAAAGTATTGCCTCCTGCACTTCAAAATAAAGATTTAACAGATATTTTACCAGAAGTAGAAGATTATGCTATCAATGTTTTAATGCCAGCATTAGCAAAAGGTGGTTTTATTTCAGAAGCAGAAAAGAATAGTGTTGCTGAGAAAATGGCATATTATTCAGGATTGAGTAAAAAAGTAATCATTCAACACAACCTAGATGTGCCTACGAGTTTTTTCTGGAAGGAATTATTACGAGATGAAACAGGACAAACTATAGGTCGTTTAGATTCACGTTATTTAGGCATCGATAAAATTGAAGCTGGAACAAGACCCGATTATAGTCCAGAGCTTTCTTCTTGGTTACATTCTTTTACTCCTGCCATTAATCATTATATTAAAACAGAATTAAATTTCACTACAGATATAAAATATAATATGTTTGGTGATGTTCATCCTTGGGATAGAGAAAACAATAACACTAGAGAAGATTTACGCAAGGCAATGGCAACTAATCCTTACTTGCAAGTATTGAATCAATCTGGGTATTACGATGGAGCAACTACTTATTTTGCTGCTAAATATTCTTTATCACAAATTGACCCAAGTGGAAAAATGAAAGACCGAATGACTTTTAAAGGATACCGAAGTGGACATATGATGTATTTAAGAAATGAAGATCTTATTAAAGCTAATGATGATTTAAGAGATTTTATTGAAGCCTCCTCTACAAAAGGGAAACCAGCTAAGTATGAATAAATAATCGATTAATATTTAATAAAAAAGGCTCAAGTTTTCTAATTGAAAATTTGAGCCTTTTTTTAATCTACTCTATCCTTCTTTTATATTTATTTTAAATTAACATGTATTTACTATGCGTGCATAGTATTTTTGTTTATCTTTGAAACAGTGAAAATTTCTTCCATTTGAAGATTTCAAGATCCAAGAAAATACTATGAAAGAAAAGACTATAGATTACCTTTTGCGCTCCACTTGGATGAGTGTTACCAAAATGTACAATGAGGAGGCGGGTAAAAAAGGAAGTACGATGGCAACTGGATTTGCACTAATTAGCATAGATCCAGATGAAGGAACTCCATCCACTTCTTTAGGTCCAAAAATGGGGATTGAAGCTACTAGCCTATCGAGAACATTAAAAACGATGGAAGAAAAAGGGTTGATCGTTCGCAAGCCAAACCCAGATGATGGCCGTGGCGTATTAATCCATCTAACTCCTTTTGGTGTTGAAATGAGAGATTTTTCAAAACAAGTAGTGATTGGTTTTGATGAGGCAGTAAATAAAACGGTTTCCTTAGAAGATTTAAAAGCTTTTAAAAGGGTAACCAGTACTATTTTAGAGCTCATCAATTCAAAAAAAATATACATATCAGATAAATAGATTATAAGATGTCTAAAAGAAGAATAAATAAAATTGCCGTAATCGGTTCAGGAATAATGGGAAGCGGTATTGCTTGTCATTTTGCCAATATTGGAGTAGAAGTATTATTACTTGATATTGTACCTTTTTCATTAACCGAAAAGGAAGAAGCTAAAGGATTAACTCTCCAAGATAAATTGGTTAGAAATAGATTAGTGAATGATGCACTTGCAACTTCTATAAAATCTAAACCAGCACCTTTATATAATAAAAAGTTTGCCAACCGTATTACAACTGGTAATCTAGAAGATGATATTGCAAAAGTTTCTTCTGTAGATTGGATCATTGAAGTGGTAGTAGAGCGTTTGGATATTAAAAAGCAAGTTTTTGAGAAGCTTGAAAAATATAGAACTCCGGGGACTTTAATTACGAGTAATACTTCCGGGATTCCAATTAAATTTATGAACGAAGGTCGTAGTGAAGATTTTCAGAAACATTTCTGTGGAACTCACTTTTTTAACCCTCCCCGTTATTTAAAGTTATTCGAAATCATACCAGGACCAAATACCTCTCCTGATGTTTTAGATTTTTTAAATAGTTATGGAGAACAATTTTTAGGAAAGACAACTGTTCTCGCAAAAGACACACCAGCTTTTATTGGAAATAGAATTGGGATTTATGGAATTCAAAGTCTATTTCATTTGGTAAAAGAAATGGGATTAACTGTGGAAGAAGTGGATAAATTAACTGGTCCTGTTATAGGCCGCCCTAAGTCAGCTACCTTTCGTACTGTCGATGTTGTGGGACTAGATACCTTAGTTCATGTAGCTAATGGAATTTATGATAATTGTCCAGACGATGAAGAACATGAAGTATTTAAATTGCCAAGTTTTATAAATACTTTAATGGAAAACAAATGGCTAGGAAGTAAATCTGGTCAAGGGTTTTATAAAAAAACTAAAGGAGAAGATGGTAAAAGTGTCATTTTAGGTTTGGACCTAGAAACATTAGAATACCGAAAAGGTAAAAGAGCCTCCTTCCCTACTCTAGAACTTACAAAAACAGTTGACAATGTAATCGATCGTTTTAAAATTTTAGTAGCTGGAAAAGATAAGGCTGGAGAATTTTATCGCAAGAGTTTCGCATTAATGTTTGGATATGTATCTAAACGAATTCCAGAAATTTCAGACGAGTTATACAAGATAGATGATGCCATGAAAGCTGGATTTGGTTGGGAAAATGGACCTTATGAAATCTGGGATGCAATTGGAGTAGAAAAAGGAATTGAACTAATTAAAGCTGTTGGTAAAGAACCAGCTCCTTGGGTTAACGAAATGTTAGCGACTGGAATAACTTCTTTCTATACCGTTAAAGATGGTGCTACTTATTATTATGATATTCCACAAAAGAAACATGTAAAAGTACCTGGACAAGACGCATTTATTATTCTTAATAACATTCGTAAATCGAGTGAGGTATTTAAAAACAGTGGATGTGTAATAGAAGATTTAGGAGATGGAATTTTAAATCTTGAATTCCAAAGCAAAATGAACACCATTGGTGGGGATGTATTGGCAGGACTAAATAAAGCTATTGATATGGCTGAAAAGAATTTTGATGGCTTAGTGATCGGTAATCAAGGTTCAAATTTCTCAGTAGGTGCAAATATTGGAATGATATTTATGATGGCGGTGGAACAAGAATATGAGGAATTAAATATGGCCATCAAATACTTTCAAGATTCTGTGATGCGTTTGCGTTATTCTTCAATTCCTACGGTAGTTGCTCCTCACGGAATGACATTAGGAGGAGGTTGTGAAATGACTCTGCATGCCGATCGAGTGGTTGCAGCAGCAGAAAGTTATATTGGTTTGGTTGAATTTGGTGTTGGTGTAATTCCTGGCGGAGGAGGTTCCAAAGAAATGGCATTAAGAGCCAGTGATCTTTTCCATAAAAATGATGTAGAATTAAATGTACTACAAGAATATTTTCTAACCATTGGTATGGCAAGTGTATCCACTTCTGCTTATGAAGCATTTGACCTTGGAATTCTAGAAAAAGGAAAGGATATCGTAGTGGTAAATAAAGATAGACAAATTGCAACTGCAAAAGCAGTAGCAAGGTCCATGGCAGATTTAGGCTATACACAACCAGTTCTTAGAAAAGATGTAAAAGTACTTGGTAAACAAGCTTTAGGAATGTTTTTAGTAGGAACAGATTCTATGGAAGCCTCAAAATTTATTAGTGCCCATGATCAAAAAATTGCAAATAAATTGGCATATGTTATGGCTGGTGGTGATTTATCTGAACCCACTTTAGTAAGTGAACAATATCTATTAGATATAGAACGAGAAGCATTCTTAAGTTTATGTACAGAACGTAAAACTTTAGAAAGAATAGAACATATGTTAAAAACTGGAAAACCGTTGAGAAATTAAAAATTTCGCTTTATGCCTTATGCAATAGGCAAAAAACTTAATAATAAAATCGCTTAAAGCCTAGCGCTTAAAGCCTAAAGCAAAAAGACAATGAAACAAGCTTATATAGTAAAAGCATATAGAACTGCAGTAGGAAAAGCACCAAGAGGAGTTTTTAGGTTTAAAAGAACGGATGAATTAGCAGCGGAGACCATTCAATTTATGATGAATGAATTGCCTCAATTAGATAAAACCAGAATAGACGATGTTATTGTAGGTAATGCTATGCCAGAAGGTTCCCAAGGTTTAAATATGGCTCGATTAATTTCATTAATGGGATTAAATTCTGTAGAGGTACCTGGTGTAACTGTGAATCGTTTTTGTTCTTCAGGAATTGAAACTATTGGAATTGCCACTGCAAAAATTCAGTCGGGAATGGCAGATTGTATCATAGCTGGAGGAGCAGAAAGCATGAGCTCTGTACCGATGACAGGCTTTAAACCTGAACTTAATTATGACGTAGTTAATTCTGGTCATGAAGATTATTATTGGGGAATGGGAAACACTGCGGAAGCTGTTGCCAACCAATTTAATGTATCAAGAGAAGATCAAGATGAATTTGCATTTCATTCTCATATGAAAGCTTTAAAAGCACAAGCAGAAAATCGTTTCCAAGATCAGATAGTTCCAATTACGGTTAATCAAACCTATTTAGATGAAAATGGAAAAAAAGCATCAAAATCTTATATCGTAAACAAAGATGAAGGTCCACGTAAAGGAACTAGTAAAGAAGCTTTGGCAAAATTACGAGCAGTATTTGCTGCAGGAGGAAGTGTAACCGCAGGAAACTCTTCTCAAATGAGTGATGGAGCAGCATTTGTAATGGTGATGAGTGAGGATATGGTGAAGGAATTAAACCTAGAGCCAATTGCAAGGTTAGTTAATTATGCAGCAGCTGGTGTGGAACCTAGAATTATGGGAATTGGACCTGTGAAAGCAATTCCGAAGGCTTTAAAACAAGCTGGATTAAAACAAGAAGATTTATCCTTAATAGAATTGAACGAAGCTTTTGCTTCTCAATCTCTAGCGGTAATTCGCGAATTGGATCTAAATCCAGATATCATTAATGTAAATGGAGGTGCCATTGCATTAGGTCATCCATTAGGTTGTACTGGAGCAAAACTTTCAGTTCAATTATTTGATGAAATGCGGAAACAGAATATGCAAGGTAAATACGGAGCTGTAACTATGTGTGTAGGCACTGGTCAAGGGGCCTGTGGAATATTTGAATTTCTTTCCTAAAAAGAGAAAAGAACAAAGAGAAAAGAATAGAGAACAATAGAATGGGAAGAAGGCATAATTATAAGAATTTAAAAATCTGGAAACTTGGTTTAGATATCACCAATGATATTTCAGATATTCTTGTAGATTTTCCTAAGCATGAAAGATACGACTTAAGTTCTCAAATAAGTAGATGTTCCGTTTCCATGCCAAGTAATATAGCTGAAGGATCTGGAAGAAGTGATAAATCATTTAAAGTATATTTAGATTATTCACTTGGTTCATCATTTGAATTAGGAACACAATTATTAGTTGCAAAACATAGAAAATATATTAACGAAAATACTTTAGAAAAATTAGAAGAAAAAATTGCAGAATGGCAAAGGATGACTATGGGATTTCAAAATGGATTAGGTAATTAATATCTTATTTCATTTTTTTTCTTTATTCTCTCTTTTCTCATTTCTCTACTCTTTTTTCTGAATAAATAAAAATGATTATGGAAGAAATAAAAAATGTAGAGATTATTCGAGGAGGACAATTCATTGTAAAAGAATCTAATTGTGAAGATATTTTCACTCCAGAAGATTTTACAGAGGAGCAAAAAATGATGAAAGATGCTGTGATGGAATTTAATGACAGAGAAATTATTCCATTTAGAGATCGTTTCGAAAATAAAGATTATGCATTTACGGAAGAATCCATGCGTAAAGCTGGAGCCTTAGGCTTTTTAGGAGTTGCAGTTCCTGAAGCTTATGGTGGATTAGGAATGGGATTTGTTTCCACACTTTTAACTTGTGATTATATCTCTAGTGGTACCGGATCGTTTAGTACAGCTTTTGGTGCTCATACTGGAATTGGAACTTTGCCAATTACCTTATATGGATCTGAAGAACAAAAACAAAAATATGTTCCAAAATTAGCTTCTGGAGAATGGTTTGGAGCCTATTGTCTAACAGAACCTAGTGCTGGTAGTGATGCCAATAGTGGAAGAACTAAAGCAGTTCTATCAGAAGATGGTAAAAGTTATAAGATAAGTGGACAGAAAATGTGGATTTCAAACGCCGGTTTTTGTAAGCTTTTTATTGTTTTTGCAAGAATTGAAGATGATAAAAACATTACTGGCTTTTTAGTAGAAAATGATCCTAGCAATGGAATTACTTTAGGAGAAGAAGAACATAAATTAGGTATTCACGCCTCTTCTACCCGTCAAGTATTTTTTACAGATACAGTTGTTCCTTTAGAGAACATGCTTTCAGAACGTGGAAATGGTTTTAAAATAGCGATGAATGCTCTAAATGTTGGAAGAATTAAATTAGCTGGAGCCTGTTTAGATTCGCAAAGAAGAATCACTTCTTATGCTGTACAGTATGCTTCAGAACGAAAACAATTTAATACTCCAATTGTAGAGTTTGGAGCCATAAAAGCAAAAATTGCGGAGATGGCTACCAATACTTATGCAGGGGAATCTGCTACCTATAGAGCTGCAAAGGATATTGAAAATAGAATTGAGATAAGACAAGCTGGAGGTGAATCTCATCAAATTTCAGAATTAAAGGGTGTGGAAGAGTTTGCAATAGAATGTTCCATATTAAAAGTTTCTGTTTCTGAAGATGTACAAGCTTGCGCAGATGAAGGAATCCAAATTTTTGGAGGAATGGGATTCTCAAAAGATACCCCAATGGAGTCTGCTTGGAGAGATGCAAGAATCACTAGAATCTATGAAGGTACCAACGAAATTAATAGAATGCTTTCTGTGGGAATGCTGATGAAAAAAGCAATGAAAGGTCACGTGGATCTTTTAGGTCCTGCACAGGCTGTAGTAGGAGAACTTACTGGAATTCCTTCTTTTGAAACCCCAGACTATTCTGAGTTACTTTCTGAAGAAAAAGCAATGCTTGCAAAACTTAAAAAAGTTTTCTTAATGGTAGGAGGTGCTGCAGCTCAAAAATTTGGTGCAGACCTAGAGGAACAACAACAAATATTATTGGCTACCTCAGATGTTTTAATTGAAATATATTTAGCAGAAAGCGCCATTTTACGTACCCGTAAAAACATAAAACGCTTTGGAGAAGACAGTCAGAAAGGACAAATTGCAATGTCTCAATTATATTTATATAATGCGGTAGATATCATCCACCAAAAAGCAAAAGAAGCAATAGTTTCCTTTGCAGAAGGAGATGAACAACGAATGATGTTGATGGGATTAAAGAGATTTACAAAATATCAAAATCAGCCAAATGTTGCGGGCTTACGTAATTTAATTGCTGAAATGGTGGCCAAAGAAAACAAATACCCCTTTTAATAATATAAAGATTAGTTTAAGTTAGTTAGTTTGTAAAACCGCTTCTTCCATAATAATGGGGAAGCGGTTTTTTATTTAGTAATTCCTTAGGATACATTTTTAGAATCTTCCTTATATTTAAAAAAAATATATTATGCTTAAATTTTATACCTCGCTTATTTTTCTTTTCATTTTTAGCTCATCATTTGCGCAACCAAATACGGAAGTTTTTGTCATGGATTTAGAGTTTTCTGAAACTGATTTTTCTATTTCAAATTTCAGAAACATATCTAATAATGAAGGCTATGATAGCCAACCTTCTTTTTATAATAATGAAACCATTCTCTATGCGAGAACTAATAAAGAGTCTACAGATATTGCAAAGCATTATTTTTCAAAAGAATTCTATGTTTGGGCAAATTATGCTACAATAGGAGGCGAATATTCTCCACAAAGAATTCCAATTAGTTCAAATATTTCAGCAGTAAGACTGGACACTACAGGATTACAAAGACTTTACGCTTATAGTTCAGAAAGTAGAACATCTACATTATTAATAGAAAATCTTCAGGTTGCTTATTATTCTTTTTATGATTCCAATACCATCCTTTCCTCTGTCTTAAGTGATGATAAATTAGATTTGGTTTTATCCAATCTTTCTGAAAAAACAAATGACACTCTCGTATTAAATGTGGGGAGATCGATTCATAAAGTTCCAAATACAAAAGAAACGATGAGTTATACTTCTGTAAATGAAGAAGGGAATTTTGATGTTTTTCAATTGGATTTAAAAAGTTTAGAAAGCTTTTTTGTAACCCAATTGCCCATTGAAATTCAAGACCATATTTGGTTAGATGAAGCCACATTATTGATAGGTAGCAGAGATAAATTGTTTTTGCTTGATTTATTCGGAAATGGAGATTGGAAACTAATTGCAGACCTTTCAGAATATAATATAAAAGACATCAGTCGTTTGGCGGTAAGTCCAGATGGCAAAAGATTAGCATTGGTTGCAGAAGCAATATCTGATAATTCAAAAAAATAAAATTACTATCGATTCTATGAAAAACTTTCTTTCTCTTTTACTGCTCTTTATTTCCATAACGGCAATAAGTCAGACATTTACTAGGCAAGATTCTTTGCGAGGAAGTATTACTCCCGAAAGAGCTTGGTGGGATTTAAATCATTACAACTTAAATGTGGATGTGGATTTGGACACTAAAACCATTCGCGGTAACAATACCATTAGTTATACGGTTTTATCTGAAAGCAATTCTATGCAAATAGATTTACAGCCTCCAATGAAAATTGAGAAAATACTTCAAGATGGAAAAGAGCTTTCTTATACCTCTGAAGGAAATGCTCATTTTATCCAACTTCAAAATCAACAAAAAGGAGATAAGAATAAGCTTAGCATTTACTTTTCAGGAAAACCACCTACTGCCAGAAACGCTCCTTGGGATGGTGGTTTTACTTGGAGTAGAGACTCTAACGGAAAACATTTTATAGCTACCTCAAATCAAGGAGTCGGTGCCAGTATTTGGTGGCCTAATAAAGACCATTATTACGATGAACCCGAAAATGGTATTGACTTTTCCATCACAATTCCAAATGGATTAATAGCGGTTGCCAATGGTAGACTAGTCCTTGAAGAAACAAAAGAGGATAAAACCACTTGGACATGGAAAGTTGTGAATCCAATTAATAATTATGCAGTAAATATTAATATTGGAGACTATGTCCATTTCGGAGAAAAATACGAAGGCGAGAATGGTACTTTAGATATGGATTATTATGTCTTAAGAGAGAATGAATCTAAAGCAAAAATTCAGTTTAAACAAGCTACAAAAATGATGGAAGCCTTCGAACATTGGTTTGGCCCCTACCCTTTTTATGAAGATAGTTTTAAATTGGTGGAAGTACCTTATTTGGGGATGGAACATCAAAGTAGTGTTACTTATGGCAATAAATATAAGAACGGATATTTAGGAAATGATTTATCTGGAACTGGCTGGGGACTAAAGTTTGATTTTATTATTATTCACGAGGCAGGACACGAATGGTTTGCTAATAATATCACCCATATTGATGTTGCAGATATGTGGATTCATGAAGGATTTACAGCCTATTCTGAAAACTTGTATCTAAATTATCATTATGGTAAAAAGGCTTCCTCAGAATATGTGATTGGGACTAGGAGAACTATTCAAAACGACCAACCTATTATTGGTACCTATAATGTAAATCAAGAAGGTAGTGGTGATATGTACTACAAAGGAGCTAACATTTTACATACCCTACGACAATTGATTGAAGACGATGAAAAGTGGCGTGAAATTTTAAGGGTATTAAATAAAGATTTTTACCATCAAACCATTAGTAGTAAACAGTTAGAAGATTATATAAGTGAAAAATCGGGTATTGATTTAACCGAGTTTTGGAACCAATATTTACGAACTATCGAAATACCAAAAGTGGAGTATAAAATTTCAGAAAATAAATTGACTTTTCGATATGTAAATATTGTGGAGAAATTTGATATGCCTGTAATCGCTATCATTAATGGGAAAGAAGAATGGATTTTCCCGACTTCGGAATGGAAAACAAAAGAGTTTTCAGAAGCATTTAAATCTGTTGAAATTAAGAAAGACTTTTATGTGGATAGTAAACTAATTACAGAATAAAAATGTCGCAACCAGAATTATATTTCCCAAGAGATGTTGAATGGAGAGATTGGCTACATCAAAATCATCATATTCATACAAAGGGAATCTATCTTGTTTTTTATAAACTAGAAACTAAAACTCCTACTATGCGTTGGGAAGAAGCTGTTAAAGTGGCCTTATGCTTTGGTTGGATTGATAGTACTGTAAAAAGTTTAGGAGATGGAAAACGACGTCAATTCTTTAGTCCTCGTAATCCAAAGAGTACTTGGAGCGCATTAAATAAAAAGTATATAATAGAATTGGAAACTGGAGGATTAATTCATGAAAGTGGTTGGAAAACTATCGAATTAGCAAAAAATACAGGAACTTGGTCAGCCATGGAGGATGTTGAAAATTTAATTATTCCTAAAGAACTTCAGAAAGCATTTTCAAAAAATCCAAATGCTTTTATAAATTACCAAAACTTCGCTCCTAGCTATCGCAAAGGATATCTTTCTTGGTTGCATCAAGCAAAACGGGATGCTACCAAAGAAAAAAGAATTTTAGAAATCATTAAACTTTGTGAAGCCAATATTAAAAACAGAGCGGATTGGTAACTATTTTAAAATTAAATATTTCTTTAATTTTTAATTGGAGGTTTAGATTTTATAAAACGCTAAGCATAGAATGTCCCTTTTAAAATACACTATCTTTGCGCAAATTCTATGTAAATCGTTTCTATGCACTTTAGTGATCTTGACCTAAACAAGCCTCTTTTAAAAGCAATTTTTGAGAAAAATTATGAAACTCCAACAGAGATTCAACAAAAAACCATCCCTTTAGTTTTAGCAAAAAAGGATGTAATTGCTTCGGCACAAACTGGAACCGGAAAAACAGCCGCTTTTGCCCTACCTATATTGCAATTATTATTTCATCAACAGAATGCAAATAAAAAGCAAAAAAACATAAGAGCATTGATAGTAAGCCCTACAAGAGAGCTTGCACAACAGATTAACGATGAATTTACGGACTACTCTAAATATACCAACCTTAACTCCACAGTAGTTTACGGAGGTGTATCTATTGATCCTCAAAAGAAAGTAATAAAAAAGGGAGTGGATATTTTAATCGCAACCCCTGGAAGATTACTAGACCTTTGCAAACAAGAAATCATCGATCTTAGTTCAATTGAAATTTTAGTGCTCGATGAAGCAGATTTAATGCTGGATATGGGCTTTATAGATGATATTAAAAAAATACACAGCTTATGTCCTGCTGAAAAACAAGTCCTTTTATTTTCTGCAACCATGCCTTCAAAAGTGGTCCATTTTGCTAAAAGCCTTTTAACAAACCCAGAAATAGTAGAAATAATTTCAAAAAAATCGGAGGCAACTAAAGTAAAACAACTGCTATATTATGTCCCAAAGCCTAATAAAATAGAGCTTTGTTTGCAGTTATTAAGAAATACCATAAAAGGAAACATCCTTATTTTTAGAAGAACTAGAAAAGGAGTGGATAATTTAGAACAAACTCTTTTAAAAAATGGTTTTAAAGTAGAGACTTTACATGGAGAAAAAAGTCAAAACCTACGACAGAACGCATTAAATAAGTTCAAGAATAATGAAGTAAATATATTAATCGCTACTGATGTTGCTTCTAGAGGTATTGATATTGAGGATTTAGATGTAGTGATAAATTTTGACATTCCAAATGTTTCTGAAACCTATGTACACCGAATTGGTAGAACGGGTCGTGCAGGAAAAAAAGGCACTTCGTATTCTTTCTGTTCGATAGATGAAAAAAAATATATTGCCGATATTCAAAAAACAATTAAGAAAGCCATCCCTATTGTAGAAGACCACCCCTTTGCTTTGAAACCAAAAGTAAAAACAAAAGATAAAACAAAGGGTAAAGGTAAAGATCACAAAAAAAAGAATTCTACTAATACTAAAAAAGGTCGGAAGTCAGCAGCTTCAAAGAAAAACAAGAAGCGTTGGTATTAATATAGATTATAAATTTTTCAGGAAATTGATTCGATTTTTTTCTAAAAAAAAATTTATATTTCTCAAGATCACCCACTTCTTTTTAAAAGTCTATATTTGCGCGCTTTATAAATACACAGAAATGCAAAGATTACTAAAAAACTTTACCTTCAATCCTAAGAACGATATCCTATCCGGATTAACCGTTGCTCTTGCTCTTGTTCCTGAAGCAGTAGCATTTGCATTTGTAGCAGGAATAGATCCTTTAGTTGGTCTTTATGGCGCATTTATGATGGGAATTGTAACCGCAATATTTGGTGGTCGACCTGGTATGATCTCTGGTGCAACTGGTGCCATGGCTGTAGTAATGGTGCATTTAATTCAAAAGGGAAATGAAGTAGGTGTCGGATTAGAAACTCCAATAGAAAACTTAGGGCTTCAATGGTTATTTATCACCTTACTATTTGTGGGTGCCATACAGATTTCGGCAGGTGTATTTAAATTAGGAAAATTTGTTAGGCTAATCCCCCACTCCGTAATGATGGGTTTTGTAAACGGGTTGGCAATAGTTATATTTTTATCTCAATTGGGGCTTTTTAAAGAAACCGTAAATGGAGAGAAAGAATGGATGCAAGGTTCCAATCTTTGGATAATGCTAGGCTTTGTAGGTCTTACTATGGCGATAATGTATTTATTACCTAAAGTAACCAAGAAAGTTCCCGCAGCACTTGTTGCTATTATTGTGGTTGCAGCGATTACAATATTTGGAGATGTTGGAGTTAGTACGGTAGGTTCATTTATTGCTGATGGTGGTGGTGAAGGTTTACAAGGATCCTTACCTACATTTCAAGCACAGATTTTTGGCCTATTCGATACTTTAGCTGGTAACTGGGGATTGATTCTATCAACAGCAGTATTATTAGCTGCGGTTGGATTAATTGAATCTTTAATGACGCTAAATCTCATCGATGATATGACAGAGACTCGTGGAAGTGGAAATAGAGAATGTGTTGCTCAAGGTGGCGCAAACATCCTCAACGGTCTTTTTGGCGGTATGGGTGGTTGTGCAATGATCGGTCAATCTATCATTAATGTAAATTCTGGAGGTCGTGGTAGATTATCTGGTATTGTAGCAGCTTTAGCCTTGCTAGGTTTTGTATTATTTGGCGCACCACTTATTGAGCAAATTCCAATTGCTGCATTAGTAGGTGTTATGTTTATGGTGGTTATCGGAACTTTTGCTTGGAGTAGTTTTAGAATATTACATAAAATTCCATTAGCTGATGCTATTGTATTAATCACTGTTTCTGCTGTAACGGTATGGCAAGATTTAGCTATTGCAGTAATTGTGGGGGTAATTATGTCTGCTTTAGTATTCTCTTGGCAAAATGCAACCATGATTCGTGCACGCAAACGTATTAAAGAAAATGGCACTAAGGTTTATGAAATTTGGGGACCTCTATTTTTTGGTTCTTCACAATCGTTTAATGGTAAATTCGATTTTAAAACGGATCCCGATAACATTGAAATCGATTTTATCGAGTCTAAAGTTGGTGATCATTCTGGTATTGAAGCTTTACAAAGTGTAACTAATAAATATCTAGCATTAGGAAAAAAGGTGAAACTAACTCATTTAAGTCCTGAATGTAAAATGATCTTACTTAAAGCGAACCCAAAATTCGATGACATTATTGAAAGTTCCATCGAAGATCCTCGTTATCATGTAGTAACAAACCTATTGGATAGTGACGTATAGAGAGTTATCTTTAAGGTCAAATTAATCCATGACCGAACTATTTTTAAATATTGATTTTCTTTTAATCCTTATTTTATTTTTTGCTGGAGTACTAAGTTTTTCCATTTCTACAATTAGCGGTGGTGGCGGCGCATTAATGTTAATACCTTTATTAAACTTTATTGTAGGCACATCTAAAACAGCTCCAATAATAAATCTTGGTGCTTTTATTAGTAGGCCTTCAAGGATTATTATTTTTTGGAAAAATATCGTTTGGAAAGTCTTTTGGTATTATGTTCCATCTGCAATGTTAGGAGCAGTAATCGCTGCTTATTTCTTTTCTGAAATGAAAATAGCTTGGCTACAAATAATCATAGCACTCTTTCTAATAAGCACCTTTTTTCAATATCGCTTCGGAAAAAAAGAACGCTCCTTCCCTGTTCGGCTATGGCATTTTATTCCATTAGGGTTTTTAGTGTCTATAGTGGGAACTTTTACAGGAGGAATGGGCCCTATTCTTAACCCCTTTTACCTAAATGCAGGAATTACCAAAGAAGAATTAGTAGGCACCAAAGCAGCAAATTCATTTTTCCTCGGAATTGCACAAATTAGCAGCTATACTTTTTTCGGTATACTCAACACAGAACTTTGGATTTATGGAATTACATTAGGTATTGGCGCTACCTTCGGAAACCTAATAGGTAAAAAATTGTTAGCGAAAATGAGCAACTTATTATTCAGGAAACTGGTGATCTTAATTATGGTAATCAGTGGTGTTTTATTACTTATAAAAGCGGTATTAAGCTTATCCTAATTCTAGAATTGTTAATTTTTCAGATTGACTGAATTTTCCTATTTTCATTTTCTATCTTTAGAAACTATTAAAAAACAAATTCCAACTATGAAGAATATATTTACTATGATATTGCTATGCCTTGCAGTATCTATTTCTGCACAAGAAATATCTATGGACGTATTGAAAGATATGAAACCAAGAAATATTGGACCTGGCGGAATGTCTGGTAGAGTAACTGCGATAGATGTAGTGACGAATAGCCCAGATGTGATGTATGTTGGTACCGCTTCTGGTGGTCTTTGGAAATCGGAAAGTGGAGGAATTACTTGGAATCCTATTTTTGAAAATGAAGCAACTGCTTCTATTGGAGCAGTAGCGGTTCAGCAATCCAACCCATCCGTTATTTGGGTAGGTACAGGTGAAGGAAACCCAAGAAATAGTTTAAACGGTGGTTTTGGGGTCTATCGTTCTTTAAATGGTGGAAAGAACTGGGATCTAATGGGTCTCGAAAACACTCGTCATATTCATCGTATTATTATTGACCCAAGCAATCCGAATGTAATATATGTAGGAGCTATCGGTTCTCCTTGGGGAGAACATGAAGAACGAGGAGTTTTTAAAACTACCGATGGTGGGAAAACTTGGAATAAAATACTTTATGCCAATATTAAAACTGGTGTCGGCGATATGGTGATGGATCCCTCAAATCCAAACAAACTAATTGTTGCGCTATGGGAACACAAACGTGACCCTTGGTTTTTTAATTCTGGAGGAGAAGGTTCTGGTATTTATATCACTCATAATGGTGGAGAAACATGGGAAGAGCGTACCAATAAAGATGGTTTACCTAAAGGAGATTTGGGTAGAATTGGATTAGCAATTGCTAAAAACAAACCCAATATTGTATATGCGCTGATTGAAGCCAAAAAGAATGCATTATATAAAAGTGAAGATGGAGGTTTTACCTTTAAAAAGATAAACGACAAAAGTGATATTGGAAATCGCCCATTTTATTATAGCGATATCTTTGTAGATCCTCAAAATGAAAACAGAGTCTATTCGGTTTTTACTTATGTAAATGTTTCAGAAGATGGAGGGAAAAACTTCACTCAATTAATGCCAGCTTATGGGGTTGATAATGGCGTACATCCAGATCATCACGCCTGGTGGATTCATCCAGATAACGGCAATTTTATGATTGACGGAAATGATGGAGGCATGAACATTACACATGATGGTGGAAAAACTTGGCGATTTATTGGAAACCTTCCTGTTGCACAATTTTATCATATTGCTGTAGATAATGAAATTCCATATAACGTATATGGAGGAATGCAAGACAATGGAAGTTGGAGAGGGCCTGCTTACGTTTGGCGCTCACAAGGAATAAAAAATGACTATTGGCAAGAAATTTCTTTTGGTGATGGATTTGATGTTGTTCCAGACAAAGACGACAGTCGCTATGGCTGGACGATGAGTCAACAGGGTTATGTAGATCGTTATGACTGGAAAACTAGAAATAATTATACGGTACGACCTACTCATCCAGACCCAGATGTAAAGCTTAGGTTCAATTGGAATTCAGCCATAAATATAGATCCTTTTAATAATAGCACTATTTATTTTGGAAGTCAATTTGTACATAAATCAACAGATAAAGGCCTTACTTGGAAAATCATTTCAGAAGATTTAACTACCAACGATCCTGAAAAACAGAAACAAAACGAAAGTGGCGGAATTACTTTGGATGCCACTGGTGCAGAAAACCATACTACTATTCTAGTTATTGAACCTTCGCCATTAGAACAAAATATGCTTTGGGTTGCTTCAGATGATGGGCGTGTCCATTATACTCAAAATGGAGGAAGTGACTGGAATGAAGTTTCCAATAATTTATCAGATTTACCAAAAGGTAGTTGGATTACTCAAATTAAAGCCTCCAATAAAAATAAAGGAGAAGCTTTATTAGTTGCCAACGATTACCGAAGATTTAATTTTGAACCCTATGTTTATAGAACAACTAACTACGGAAAGAATTGGGATCGAATTGTATTTGAAAATGATGTTTTAAGTTATGCTCTCTGTATAATTGAAGATCCTGTTGAAAAGAATTTATTATTCTTAGGAACAGATGATGGATTATATATATCCATAAACGCTGGATCTTCTTGGACAAAATGGACCAATGGTTTCCCTACCGTTCCGGTTAAGGACTTAGTAATTCAAGAACGTGAAAATGATTTGATTATTGGGACATTTGGTCGTGCTGCTTGGGTTTTAGATGATTTAAAACCTTTACGTGCTATTGCAAAAGATTATAAGGTATTAGAATCAGATGTTGTTTTGTTTGAAACCCCAGATGCTTATCAAGTTTCCTATCAACAGCCAACCGGAAGTAGATTTGGAGCAGATGCCATCTTTCAAGGTGAGAACAGAGCTTATGGGGCGAGAATTCCTTATTATTTTCAAAAGATAGAAGAGGATGCTCCGACAAACTCAGCAACCGATGATGACAATAATTCAGAAGAAAGTGATACTTCGACAAGCTCAGAAACTGAGGAAGAAAAGGATGTAGATGAAAAATATTCCGAAGGCAAACATAAAGATTCTATTTATTTAAAAATTTATGATGGAGAACGTTTGATTAGAAGTTTAAAGAAAAAAACACCAGATAGCACTGGAATTTATCATTGGTCTTGGTCTATGAATGAATCTGGAGTGGATAGGCCTTCTCGTAAAATTGAAGAGCGTAAAAATGAACCAAGAGGTGTTTCGGTTAAACCTGGAACTTATAGATTAGAATTAAATTACATGGATAATTTAACATCAAGTTCTGTTAATATTATGAGTGACCCACGAGTTGAAATTTCAGAAAAGGCAATTAACGAAACTTATCAAAGAGGTAAAGAATTAGAAGACTTAACTCAAATAACAACGAAGGCTGTTAAACAATTAGTGGAAAGTAAGAATGTCGCTAAAAAATACAAAAGCGACTTAATAACTTTGGATAAAGTTTTATATAAAGAAGAAATCAAATCTAGCAAGGAAGTTATAAAAAGAATAGATTCTATAATTGATGGATATTTAGGCAAAGAAGACAAAAGGCAAGGAATTACTAATAGTGATTATGTCTCTGTTAGGCAAAGACTAGGAACTGCAAGATGGTATTCTGGTAGTAGACCTAACGGAATGACTACAACAGAAAGTAATTTATTAGATCTAGCTAGAACGCAACTTGAAACTCTTTTAAAAGATACCAATTTGTTTTTTGAAGAAGAATGGGTAGATTATAAAACAGAAATGAACCAGTTAGATTTATCCCCTTTTAAAAAGACGCAAAGATTTTTTATAAAAGAGAAATAGTGTTTACTTTATATATGATAAAAGGAGGAATCTCATTATCTTTAAAACCAATAAAAAAACAACAATGATGAAAAAAATAGGATTATCCATTATAGCAATAGCTTTTATAGCATTTACATCTTGTAAAGAAGAAAAGAAAGAATCGCAAGAAGAGCTTAATAAAACAGAAGAAGTAAAAAAAGAAGTTGAGCCTATTATTAGTTCAACTGAAAAAAAAGAAATTATGGTTCGTTTAGATGCCAAAAGTGATAGTAAAGCTACTGGGAAGTTGTTTATAAAAGAAGTAGATGGTATGGTTTTTTTAGAAGCTAAATTTATGGGATTAACACCTGGCGCGCATGCTATCCATATTCATGAAAAAGCGGATTGCTCCTCTGAAGATGGAAAATCTTCAGGTGGACATTGGAACCCAACCTTTAAAAACCATGGTAAATGGGGAGATGAAAATGGATACCATAAAGGAGATATAGGGAATTTTGAAGTTGGAGAAAATGGTTATGGGAAAATAGCGATGGAAACGAATGAGTGGTGTATTGGCTGTGACGATGAAACAAAAAATATTGTTGGTAAAGCTATAATTGTTCATCAAGGTACTGACGATTTTGTATCACAACCTTCAGGTGCTGCAGGTGCAAGAGTTAGCTGTGGTGGAATCATACAATAAACAATTATTTATATAAAAATGAAGACCGCAAATAAAATAGTTGCGGTCTTTTTAAATATAACCTTTAATGTTTCTTTTTAGGGACACCAATTTGTTTGATGTTTACTTTATGTTTCATTAAGGATAGTAGATTAACTTATTCTAATAAGTATAAAACAAATACCCTGCCAAAAGAATTTAAATTAATCAATTATTCTTTTATTATTCTTTTTACAGTGCTAAACTCAACTCCATCTATTTTTAAAAAATACATCCCAGCTGCCAAATTTTCTACATTTATTTTTTTTTCAAATCCATATTCAATAAATTCATTGGATTGAATTAATTTTCCATTAACATCATAAATTGAAGTTTTTAATGAAAATAATTTTTTATAGCTTAACATTATAATTTCGTCTTGACTTGGGTTGGGATATATTTCTATAAAACCCTCTAAAACTTCTTCTTGTTTAATATTTAAAATAAAAGTACAACTGGATTGATTGCCATCTAAATCTGAAACTTCAATTTCAATTGTATAGGCTCCAGCCTCAAGATAGGTGCCTCCAATAGGTTTTTGATAAAAAATAAATTCATCAAAACAATAATCATAAACATCAGAAGAACTAGAAAAATCATCTAAAGCATATTTTCTCTTATCTATAGGCAATGTAATTTCAATATTTTCAGGGCAAGTTATTTCTGGCGCAGTAGTATCTACAACAACCTCTATAGTACCACTACTAGTAGAAGCTTCTGTACATTCACTTTCTAGAATTTCATAAGTTACCGTATGTACTCCAATTCCTGCAACAACTGGTTCAAATGAGAATGTAGTTCCGTTTCCACCGTCAATAACACCAGGCCCACTATAAACACCTCCATAGGGTAATCCTCCTTCTAACCATCTTAGCTTATCTATATTAGAGCATATATTTCCTAAATAAAATTGAAAATCTGAAGTTCTGGGTGGCACTGTAAAATCTTCTCTGCCATCTATTAAAGACGTTGAATTTCCTTGTGAAGCATATATTCCTAAGCCCCTTTTTGCAAAAGCTTCCCATAGCAAACATTCATATGCACTTCCATAAATTGACCTAAAAGCCTCCATAACAGCATCTCGTGAGTCTATAAACCCAGAAGGGCAATCTACTAATTTTAAGCTTTCGGTAACAATTGCTAATGCTATAATATTACCTGCATCTTGATTTATATCTCCAGTAAAGTTAAAAAGGTCCGGATCATAACCAAATTCATCAATTAAAACCCAAGTTAATTCCCATAAGATGGAAGTCCAAACAGAGCCAACCTGATGTTTCTTTACATAATTTATTATAAAATCATAGGTCTGTGGATTAATACTCATATCTGTACTATATGGATAAGGTCTTATTCCACTGCCGTTTTCTCCTTGACCAATTAGATAGGTTGCTATTCCTCTTGACCTAGTACTTAGGTCGTCTGAAGACATAGTAAACATTAATCCAAACCAATCTGACCAGCCTTCTGAAGGTGTTTCAATATCTCTACAAATAGCACCTCCAAAACCGCCCCCGATTAGTCTTCTAGTAATACCATGTGCATATTCATGAACTAATACTAAATTATCGAAAGCAATATCTTTATCCCCACAAACATCAATTTTTATATAGGACCTTTCTCCATCATCACTAGGATAAAAATAAGCATTACAACCATTCAAATCATATTGCCCAATTATATATAGAGAATCATCATCTGACCCTACCCCTAAAAAATCATTTTCTTGGAAATTACCGCCATCCCCGTTAAAGCCATATACATATAATATATCATGTAGCATATTTCCCCAATAAAACACATTTGTTAATGAAGCGTCTTTATATCTATTTCCTTCAGAAAAATCTTGATCAAATTCGTACCCTGAAAAATCTAACATGTCACCAGCATCAGGCTGATAGCCTTCATTCCGATTAGGCCCTAAAAAAACATTTACATTATTCCCTCTTGTAGTATTATATTCATTCCCTATAATTCCATCCAAATCATGCCATCCAAAAGGGGATGCAATATTATTTAAAGGATTAGTAACAATAGTTCTTTCTCCATAATATGGGTTTTCTATAGGCATTTCAAAAACTTCATAACATTCTTCACAATCTACTATATTACCTACTGAATTTTCTGTCTTTAATACCTTGGGATTATCATATTGTAGATTACTTTTAAAATTATCTTGGGCAATACAGGAAACTACTAAATCTTTCTTATTAATTATTTTTCCTGAAATAGCATCTGCAGAAATTAACCAACTATGTTCAAAACTTGGCTCTAATATTCTTACTTCCCAAACCAAGGTTAATTCTTTTTTATCATTTAATTTATAAACTAGTTTAGCTGCAATATCATTAACCGAAATCTCTCCATTACTGATATAAATAGTCTGTTTAGATTTCTTTTTTTTATCAAGAATTTTTAAAGGCTCTTTAATTGAATAACCCAATTGTTTCGCTATGGAGTTTGTCACTTCTATAGAAGTAAGAATATTTGACAAATTCCCTTTTGCTTTTTTTAAGCTATTATTTATAAAGTTAGAATTACTTTTTAATACTTCTCCATTAGAAAGTAAATGGATACTTGATTCTGTATTGTTAATTTTTATACCATTAACCGTTTGATAAAAATAAATGTGATTTATCTTACTTGTACTACTTATATGCTGACTGGATAATTCCCATTCTAAGTCCTCTGGAACCAACTCTCCTTTTGAAAATAATTCTTCAAAATGATCATTGATTATTCCTGAAAATTCTTGGGCATTTAAATTTTCAGAAAAAACAATAAAAATAATGAATAGGTAAATAATTTTCATTTAAAGTTGTTTGATGGTTAATTATTGCAATTTAACTCTTCCTTGTCATATGTTAATAAATATTATAATTAGCTAGAAATTAATAATTCAAGGCTCTTAAAGCTATGTTAAAGTAAGTAAATAAATAGCGGGGAGAGAGCAAACCCGATAATAAGTTACTCCATACAATTCAGTTTATAAAAATAAAAAAAGCTAATAATACAGTAAGACCCCTGAGTTAAATTGACTTAGGGGTCTTTTAATTATTTTTTTTTTAAATATTATTATAGCTTTATTATTTGTCTAATAATACTAGTTTCTTCAGATAGAATTTTAATAAAATACATTCCAGAAGCTAAATTTTCAATAGACATAGATGTTTCTACATTAGAATTTGAAAGATCAAACGACTTTATAATTCTTCCATTTACATCTGTTACTGTAGCATTTACTAAACCTACAGAACCATTATTTACTAAAGTTAATTGACCCTTAGTAGGATTTGGATACAATACAATATTCTTATCCAACTCATAACTTTCTGTTGATAATTCGCAAGCTAATAATGGATCGGTTACTGTAATATCTGCAGTACAAGTATTGGTGTTTCCATTACCATCATCTATGGTAACGGTAATACTTGTTGTACCTATATCATCACAAGTAAATAACTCTTGACTTAAAGTAACAGTAGTTGGTGAACCGCAATTATCCGCAGTATTTCCAGGCAAATAATAAAATGCAACATAATCATTTGTTGCACTCCAAGTTTGTGAGTTTCTACCTGGAGTAGCAATTCCTATGGTACCATCAGCATTTTCAATTCCTTGTGTCACTGATCCATCTGCAGGAATAGATTCACTATGAATTTCTATTCTATTAGAACCTTCAAATAAATGTAATTGAGATGTTACCTGATTTGAAGTGCCATAAAAAGGAACTCCATCAAACTCTACAATTAACTTTCGATCAGGTGCATCTCCAATAGTTTCATAACTTATAGATCCACCAGATGAAGGGTTTAAATCTTCCCAAGCCAATGCAATTAAATTACTCGGAGGGCCTACTGATGGTAATATACCACCATTGCAACATCCATTAGTGCCATCATTAGAAAAAGTGACAAACCCATTTGAAGAAATATAAAAATTTGTATAATCAACTTCGTAAAAGTTAAATGCAAAACCAATATCTAAAGCATTTGATACTGCATCATCATTCAAACTAACATTAGTTCCAGAAATTGCAATTGGTGCAAATGTTCCTGATTGGTCTACCGTCATATCTCCTGGCAAAACATTTATAACAACATCTTGCAGAGTAAGTATTGCTTCTCCATTTTCATCTAATTCTAGATCAACATTTTGACAAACAATTTCTGGAACATCAGTTGTAACTTCAATATCATCTGAAGCGGCTCCAGTTGCACATGCAGAAACTACATCATAATCAATAGTATGAATACCTATTCCAGCTATTTCTGGATCAAAATTATAAGTAAGTCCATCCCCATTATCAGTCACTCCTAATCCAGAGTAAACTCCTCCTATTGGAGTACCACCTCCATAAACTTGAACACCTTGTCCTACACAAACTTCATCTTCTGTATCGATTGCTGGTACTGGAGAATCAAAAGCTTCTGTACCATCTGACACACTACCAGAAGAACCTTGATCTGCACTAAACCCTAGCCCTCTTTTTGCAAAAGCTTCCCAAAGTATACATTCGTTTGCTCCACCATAAATAGCTTGGTCTGCTGCAAATATTGCATCTCTACCATCCACAAATCCTGGGCTACAAGGCTGTAGTTTCATACCTTCTGTAACAATTGCCATTGCGACAACATTACCAGCATCTAAATTTGTATCACCTGTAAAATTATAAATATCAGCATCCCACCCATGTTCGTCTATTAATGCCCAGCTTACTTCCCATAGCATTGTTGCCCATACAGAACCAACTCCATGGGGTATAGCTGCAGTTTTAATATTATCATAGGTCTGTGGATTTACACCCATATCTGTACTGTAAGGAAAAGGTCTTATCCCATCTCCTCCAGGACCTTGTCCAAACAAATAAGTACCAACTCCACGAGAATCTGTACCAGTATCACCTGGCTCAATAGTCATCATAACTCCATAATAATCACTCCAACCTTCACCCATTTGCTCGGTATTCCCTAAACAACCTGAAGATGCTGGCCCACCAGTTAATCGATTGGAGATTCCATGCCCATATTCATGAACAATTACTAAATTATCAAAATCACCATCTTTATCGTTACATACATACATTTGCATGGTGGGATTATTTCCATCTGGGGGTGTTCCAAAATTTGCATTACAGGTTCCAGATCCATCTTGAGCCTCTGCATTTACATAATCGGATCCTGTTCCTCCATTACCATAATTATTTTCTTGGAAATTTCCGCTTACTTCATCAAAACCGTAAGTATACATTACATCATGTATAATATTATTCCAGTAAAACAAATTAGTGATGGCAGCATCTTCATATTGATTTGCATTAGAATAAACCTCATCAAAAGGATATCCAGTGAAATTTAAATCTGTTCCTCCATCTGGCTGATAACCTTGATTATCACCATCTTCATAGGCATCGACATTGTTTCCTCTAGTTACTGTAAAGTCAGCACCTGAAACACCATCTGTATCATGCCATCCAAAAGGGGATGCTGTTGTATCTTCCATTCCATTCTCTATAGACCTTGCCCCATAATAAGGGCTCTCAATAGGCATAGCTATTACCTCATAACATGCAATACAACCTCCATTTTCTTCAGATAATTCTGAATAGTTTGGAATATCATATAAATTGCTATTATTATTTAAAGTTTCATGAATGGTGTGATCATGGTCAAAAGAACAACTTACCATCCAGTTGTTTTTATTCAATATAGTTCCTGTACTAGCATCAACTCTCATACTCCACCAATCTTGTTGACTTATTTCTTGAATTGAAATATCCCAAGCTAAAACAAGTTTATTGCTTTCAGTAATATGATATACCAGTTTTGCTGGGATATTACTTAATGAAATCCCTCCATTACTCATGACAGTTTTTTGATCATTTCCTTGGCTTTCTTCTAATACTATAATAGCTTCAGTAATTGTATATCCCAATTGGTTTGCAGCAGCTGCAACAGCTTGTGCAGCATTTATGGAAGGTGATGAACTACCAATCACTTTATCTGAACTTTTAAGTATGAATTTATTATTTGAAGAAATTGTTTCTCCATTTAAAATGTGAATACTAGATTGTGTTCCATACACCTCAACATCATTTAAAAACTGCGTAAAGTATACGTGTTGAACATTACTTGTTCGACTAATATTATCATCGGTTACTAACCATTGCACATCATTGGATAATAAATCATCATTTTCTAACAATACTTCAAAATGATTTGATAAATTTTGGGAATAGTTTTGGGCTTTTACCTGTGCTGTAAAAACACAAAATAACCCCAAAAAAAAGAGTGAAATAATTCTTTTCATAATTGGTTAAAGTTTAGTTTAAAGTTTAAGTTAAATCTTAAGAATGTTAAGAGTCTCAAGGATTTATAAAACTAAAGAAAATATACCTAATAATAAAGCTCTCATTTTTATTATATTATTCATATATCAACAAAAAAATACATTACTATTTTTTGAAAAGATGTATAATAAAAAAGTCCAGAGAATAACAACTCTCTGGACTTTAAAAAACCTTTGTAAGAAAGGGTGTAATTGTATAATATATTATCGTTTAACGAACCTTTTAATTACTGCTTCGCTATCCGTATTTAATCTAACAAAATAAACACCATTTGAATAGTTTTCAATTTGTATTTTAGTTTCGATACCAGAATTAGACATATCCATCTTCTGAATTATTCTTCCACTAACATCAACTATTGTTGCGACTAGTAGTTGTTTATTTGAATTATTCACTAAATAAACTTGATGATTTGCTGGGTTAGGGTATAATACGATGCTATTAGAAAACTCTACCTCATTGGTTCCTAATATTTCATCAACAGTCAAGTTAAATGTACAAGTAACCTCATTACCAGAATCATCTGTTGCTGTTAAAGTTATAATAGTAACTCCAATACCAACTTCGGTACCAGTAACTGGATCCTGTGTAATCGTTGGATTAGTAGTACAGTTATCTGTAGCAGTAGCAGTCGTAGTATAATCTAAAATAGTATATAATTCTCCTGCATTTACAGATACTATAAGATCATCTGGACAAGTAATTTCTGGATCAATATTATCTAATACGGTAACTACCTGAATACATGTACTAGTAATTCCTGAATTATCTGTAATTGTCCAAGTAACATTAGTTACTCCTAAAGGATATTCAGAAGGCGCGTTATTTGTAACAGATTGTATACCACAATTATCTGAAGTAATAGGGTCGATTAAAACAACTCCTGAAGCAGCACATTGATCTGCATCTACAAATACAATTATGTTTTCTGAGCAAGATATTTCTGGCGCTGTATCATCAATTACTGTCACAGTTTGTGAACAAGTATTTATGTTTCCAGCTGTATCTGTAACTGTCCAAATTACTGTTGTTTCTCCTAATGGAAATGTGGATGGAGCATTGTTTGATAAAGATTGAATACTACAATTATCTGAAGTAGTTGGATCCTCTAAAACAACTCCTGAAGCAGAACAATTATCTAAATCTACAATTACCTCTATGTTTGATGAACAAGATATTAATGGATCTATATCATCTATTACAGTTATAACTTGAGAACAAGTATTTGTATTTCCAGCAGTATCTGTAACTGTCCAAATTACTGTTGTGTCACCCAAAGGTAAATTAGCTGGAGCATTGTTTGTTAGGGATTGTATACTACAATTATCTGAAGCAGTTGGATCATCCAGAACAACACCTGTAGCTAAACAACTATTTACATCTGTACTAATCTCCACGTTTGGTATACAAGAAATTAATGGATCTATATCATCTATAACGGTAACAATTTGTGTACAAGTATTCGTATTACCTGCAGTATCCGTAACTGTCCATATTACATTTGTATTTCCAATTGGGAATGAACTTGGCGCATCATTTAAAACAGATGCTATGCCACAATTATCTGAAGTTGCAGGATCTATCAATACCACGCCTGATGCAAAACAATTAGTAGTATCCGCACTTACATCAATATCTATAGAACAAGCTATCGTTGGTAACATTAAGTCTCCTGTAATCTCTGTAATTGTTCTTGCTCCTGGACAACTAGCAGAACCAATTGCTATATCATCATTAGGTACTCCAAAATCTTCAGTTTCACAAGTTCCAGACCAATCCAAAGAAGAATCTGTATCGCCAGTTCTTCTAAAAGATCCAGCACATTCTGTTGTTAGGGCAGCGCCATCACCTGTCCAATCAAGGTCTGCAGCTGTAATATTAAATCCGTTTATCGAAACATTTAATCCGGATATTTGGGCAGCAGTAAAATTCCAAAATACAGAATCAACAACATTTCCTAAATCATCTATAATGATTATCCAACCTGTTCCGGATGGATCCCAAAAAATATTATTTCCCCAATAATCTGCTCCTCCATTATCATTCCAATTTACAACGGTATCTGATCCCATTACGCCTAATGATTGTACAATAGTATTCATTGCATTTACATCTGGATAAGGGTCTTTACTTAATGCTATACTATATCCTGTATAATCAAAAGCCTGTCCCACATTTTGAATTTCCAATTGATCAGGAGTTTCTAAATCAATTTCAGAAATCACCAACTTAGATAATACTCCCGGTGCTGATTCCTGAGCATAAACATTCATATTGCCAAGGGGTGTAAACGTATAAGACTCCCCTTCAAAAAGAAAGTTTCCACCAAATTCAGCATCGTACCAACGTATTACATTCCCTGGATCTCCTAAAGTTGCAGTAATGGTAACTTCCTCACCTATACAAAAATTTGAAGCACCTGTTGTAGTTGGTCCTGCTGGTGAAGCAATAACCTCTATTGTATCTGAAGCCGTTGATGCTGTAGAACAAGTTCCTGAATCAACATCATAAGTAATGGTATGTATTCCAACACCAGCAACACTTGGATCGAATGAATATGTTGATCCATTTCCATCATCAACAACACCATTACCACTATATTCACCTCCAGATGGAGTTCCTCCAATAAGTCCTGTTAATATAGCAACAGTAGAACAAACATCTCCTGGAGCATTAAAAGCTGCAACTCCAGTTGGAGTATCAAAAGCTTCTGTACCATCAGATCTATTACTCGATGAACCTTGATCTGCACTTAAACCAAGTCCTCTTTTTGCAAAAGCATTCCAAATTGAACATTCGTTGATACCTCCATATAAAGCTAAATCGGCTGCTAAAATAGCATCTCTTCCATCCACAAATCCTGGACTACAAGGTTGTAATTTCATTCCTTCAGTAACTAGTGCCATTGTCATAACATTTCCTGCATCTAAGTTAGGATCCCCTGTAAAATTATAAATATCTGCATCCCATCCATGATCATCGACTAAAGTCCAGTTTAATTCCCAAAGCATAGTTGCCCAAACAGAACCAATTCCATGTGGTATAGAAGCAGTTTTTATATCATTATAAGTTTGTGGGTTTACACCCATATCAGTACTATAAGGAAAAGGTCTAATACCTGCTCCTCCAGGTCCTTGTCCAAATAAATAAGTTCCTACTGCTCTAGAATTGACACCTGAATCTCCTGGTTCAATAGACATCATAACCCCATAAAAATCACTCCATCCTTCACCCATTTGTTCCGTATTATTTAAACAGCCAGAATTTGAGGGACCTCCTGTTAATCTATTAGAAATTCCATGACCATATTCATGAACGATTACCAAATTATCAAAATCTCCATCTTTATCACCACACACATACATTTGCATTGTAGGGTTACCTCCATCACCTGGAGTTCCAAAGTTTGCATTACAAGTACCCGATCCATCTTGTGCTTCTGCATTTACATAGTCACTTCCTGCACCACCATTACCATAATTGTTTTCTTGAAAATTACCACTAGCTTCATCAAAACCATAAGCATACATTACATCATGAATGATATTATTCCAATAAAATAAGTTAGTGATCGCTGCATCTTCATATTGATTTGCGTTAGAATAAATCTGACTGAAAGCAAAACCTGAAAAATCTAAATTTGCTCCTCCATTAGGCTGATAACCTGAATTATTACCATCTTCATATGCATTAACATTATTACCTCTTGTTACAGTAAACTCAGCTCCTGCTGTTCCATTTGTGTCATGCCATCCAAAAGGTGAAGCAGTTGCATCTTCAATTCCAGACTCTATAGATCTAGATCCAAAATAAGGGCTCTCAATAGGCATTGCAAATACCTCATAACAAATATTACAGGCAGTATTTTCTTCTGAAAGCTCTGAATAGTTTGGAATATCGAATAAGTTGGTGTTATAGTTAAGACTTTCATGTTTATCATGGTCATGTTCAAAAGAACAAGTTAGCATCCAGTTATTTTTATTCAAGATAGCACCTGTACTAGCATCCACTCTAATGCTCCACCAATTCTGTTGACTTATTTCTTGAATTGAAATATCCCAAGCTAAAACAAGTGTATTGTTTTCTGATACGTGATATACCAACTTTGCAGGAATATTGCTCAATGAAATTCCACCATTACTCAAAATTGTTTTTTGACTGTTTCCTTTATCTACTTCTAAAACTGTTATCGTTTCAGTAATTTCATAACCCAGTTGGTTTGCAGCAGTTGTAATAGCCTGCGCAGCATTTATAGTAGGAGATGAATTTCCTGAAACTTTATCTGTACTATTGCTAATAAATTTATTACTTGAAGAAATTGTTTCTCCATTTAAAATATGAATACCAGATTGTGTTCCATATACTTCAATCTCATTTATAGATTGGGTAAAGTATATGTGCTGAATACCGCTAGTTCGACTAACATTTTCATTGCTTACTATCCATTGAATATCATTGGGTAATAAATCATTTTGTTCTAATAAATTATCAAAATGATTAGCTAGGTTTTGTTTGTAATTTTGAGCTTTAACTTGCATAGAAAAAACACAAAATAGTCCCAAAAACAAAATAAGAGTAATTTTTTTCATAATAGGTTTAGATTAAATTTTAGTAATAGTTCGGGGTTTATTAAATTTTAATTTATTCGTTTAAGTGGTCGAATATACAAATAATATACCGAATATCTATTATATGTGTATTTCAACGATAAAAAAGAGTTTTAAAAGATAGTTTATAAAGCAACTTTTTTTTAAAAGAACTTTTAAAAAAATTAGCTAAAATGTTATAATTTCATTCTTTCTGCCCATTATCTTTTAATCACTTGTCTAATAATAATATTTTCAATACAATTATTATAAATCTCTTATTTTTTTGATATATATAGGTCCTAGCTCAAAAAAAGAATCTTGTAGTTCAGATTTTATTTCATCTACTTTATCTCTCCTTTTATTTTCCTTATAGATTAAGGCGGAAAAGTATAATGATTTTGGCTCGAATGTTTTGCCTTCCACAAAATTGAGTATGATTTCTAGTGCTTTAGATTTATTACCTGCTTTCAATTGGGCATATGCAAGTAGTGAATATACTTCAGGTGTTTCCCTGTTTTTAATTTCTGCATTTGCAATTTCTAAGGCTTTTTCAGGATTTTCAGTTGCGTAAAATTCAATAAGCTGGTTGCTATACATTAAACCGTATTGACCATTATTAATGGAAGCGATAAAATCTTTTCTGTATTTTTCAGTATCTAAAGGTGTTTCATTAAATTCAGACAATTCAGCTTTCAATAAGTAATATTCTGGTGCAATATGATTGGTCATAACAGAATCTAAAATTCTAGAAGCTTCATCTAAGTTCTTCTCATAAGAATAGGTTATCCAGGCGATTTGTTTTTTAGCATAGGCATTATCTTCTTGTAACTTTAAAGATTCTATATACAAATCATAAGATTCTTTAATTCTACCCGCATGACCATAATAATCCGCCAAATTGGTATTAGCCCAAATTTGCAAGGCTTTACTTTTTCGAGAATCCGCTATTTTTTTTGCATCTTCAAGATTTCGAATAGCTGCATCCAAATTACCATTATAGTCATTCCATTTTGCAAGCCTAATTAAATAGTTATAATCATTCGTGTTTTCTAATTTCCCTAAAACCTTATTCGCTTTATCGTATTCTCCCAATTCCAAAAATACATCGAATAATAGCAATTGGGTTGCTCTTTTATTGGATATCCCCTTATAACTTATCTCTAATATTTGCTTCGCCTCTTTAAAACGATGTTGTGAAATATAATTTTGTGCTAAAGACCTGGTATAAGCATCCTTACTAGTTGCTGAAACACTAACAGCTTTCTTTAGTATTATCTCAGCGCTTATTAGATAACCTATATCTCCTGTAGTATCAAAAAGCAAGGTATAAGCATTCGCCAATGGTCCCAAGTCTCCTACTCCAGTAGAATCTGGTCTCAACCTTTTTGACCAAAATTCTTTTTCAAATAAAGCTCTGTCAAATGAGTTTTGATTAGATGAATACAAAAAGAGATTGTAATCTTCTGGATTGGTTACTTGCTCAATTACCGTGTCATTATTACATGAAATAATTGTTACTATTAGAAATAGTATGAAAAAATGTTTCATTTTGATTAATTCAGGTATTCTTTCAAAACTTAGAAGGAAAAACAGTACAAATTATTCTTCTAGAAGTGGCACTTCTAAATAAGGAAATGGCAATGTAAAATCTCTATTTCCAGCATCAACTCCATCTGTAGTTAATTGTGGTGTGCCATTATTACCATCTAAACGAGTACCATCTGCACCACCAAACATTAACATTAATGAAACATCTACTACATCGTCTGATAATGACCTCCCTGTAAAAACCAATCCCGAACTAGAGTCATAATAGGTAGTTGGTCCTTCTGGCGCTACTTGCAAAGCATCGTAATATGCCACAATCGAAGTATAGGTTTCCAAATTCCATTCTAGAATGTTTGCTTCATAATTAAATGTTTCCGGTTCTATGTCTAGCGCCAAAGCATAAACATCATAATAATTTTCTAATACCGCTTCAAATACGGGTTGAAAGTTATTTGATTCATTATTTCTATTTGAAGTTGCAATAATATTATATTCATTTTTAAGCGTATTCGTTCCACTAAAAAAGGTGTTAATTGTTGGTCTTCCCACAACATCTTCTTGTACAAAAACACCATCAAAATTAACATCATCTTCTTCACAGGGAGGACAAACATTCCCGCCACAATCTATACCCTCTTCATCACCATTTTGAATACCATCTTCACAAGTTCCATCTTGCTCTATAACATTGTCATTAAAATCCTCGTCGATACCACATTGAACAAATAACAAGGAAGCAAAAATTAATATGGAAACTATTTTTAATTTATATGTAGTCATTTTATTATTTTTAATATGGAACTCTTAATTCTTTCTTTTTGCTGAAACCCAAACATTATATGCAGGCGGCAAATTAGTTATATCTCCTTCTGAACCTAATATATGTGCAGGAGCATTCCCTAACATCGAATTTGGAACCTCAATCACAATAGCCAATGTATTTAACTCTTCAAAGAAATCTTCAGACTCCTCTGAAGGATAAAAGCCATCTGGTGCTGCAGCACCGGAAGCTATATCGTTATATCTATTATAATCGAAATAAAAAGCATCTCTTCTAGGTCCTGCAAAAAAGGTCATCCCATTTTCATTTTTAGTAAATGTTTCTTCTATTGTTGAGATTCTAACAAGATGATGCTCTGCAGATGTTAAAATTACACTTTCAATTCCTACTTCATTTGGAGTGGCAGGTCCGAAAAAATGAATAGTATCCCCTCGTTTTATAGCCTGAATTACTAGATCTTCTACAAAGTCACCAGTATTATCTATATTAAACTCTATCAATACATCTTCATCAAAAGTTGCATTTTCAGTAGCAATACCTGGAGGTAAGTTACCTTGTAATGTTGCTATAAAAACAGTATTATCAGGGTTGTCTCCTTCAAATGCGTATAAATCTGCAATATCTGCAGAAGTCCCTTCAACATTTGGCGCATCAATATGGTCTGAGGAAATTAAAAATACAGAAAGAAGTAATAGACTAATTCCGCCTATTGCCGCAAATATTTTTGTTTTATTCATAGTTTCTCACTTAATTATTTAAATTTACTTTCAAAATCTTTAATTCTAAAAGTAAATAACCTACTTTATTATTTTTTATTTAATGAAATTCAAAATTAATAAAAATTAATTTATATGAACCCCTCTGCTACTGGCTGGATTCCCAAACTTTTAACTTTAGTTGAAAAACAACAAATTTTAGAGGTTGCTACAAATGAATTTATATTTTATAAAAAGTTAAGAAACGTTGGATTTATCTACGGAATATCTACTGAAACTCTATTAAATAAGCCACTAAGTAAGTTAACTTTTACAACGGATGAATATACTAAAATCAATCTTTTCCACACCTTACTTTTCATCTTTTTTATTAAATACCCTGAAGCTAAAACAAATGCAGCTATAGAGCAAATTATAGAATTTTATGAAGCTATAGATAAAGGCAAAACAAGTTTTATAAAAAAACTCTCTTTATCTAATTCACCAACAGATAATTTAGAGCGAATTATATCTGCAAGATTACAAGAATCCAATACCATTTCGAAAGAGAAACCTGCCTCTACACTAACTTATTCATTGTTATTTATAGATGTTCTTGCTTTTAAAAAGTATTTAAAGAATCCATATCACCTTAAAGTTTACACTGAAAAGTTAGAAAGTGACCTCATCAATTTTTGTTTTTTAGCCTTAAAATCAAAAAGTGAAAAGGAAAAATTTGATCATAAAATTATCGAATTATTAGAATCATCCTCTGCATACCTTACTATAAACAACCATCAATCCTATTTTAATTCTTTAGAAGATATTGTTATTGAAAACAATTATGGTGCCTTAGAAAAAGAATATCTATTCGATTTGTGTTGTTTAGCATTATGGGATGATAAAAAAATAGATCCTTCAGAGTTTCAATTTTTAAAACAATTGGCTCAAATATTTAATTATTCAGAAAGTGATATTGAGAATACTTTAGAACACATTAAGAGGTTTTCCGAAGAAAATTCTAAAATTTTAAAATTATTCAATTATTCTAATCACATTCAGCAGTTTTACAAAAACTCTACAGCTACAGTTAAACTTCTTATTTTACGCAATAAAAATCGCCTTATAAAAGAATTGGAAGAAAGTGGTGAACTTGTAAAGTTATTAGGATATTCTTCTGTTAGAGAACTTACAACCGAAGAAAAAGATAAAGTAAAAGAGCAACTTTTAGATATTTGCAAAACGATTCCATCCTTGACTATTTTCTTAATTCCTGGAGGAAGTTTACTACTCCCACTCTTGGTAAAATACATTCCTAGTTTATTGCCATCCGCATTTCAAGAAAATAGAATTGAAAATAAAAAAGACTCCAATAGCTAATTTACTCAACAATAGGCGACTAAATAGTCCTTTAAGAAAGTTTTTACTTATCTTTGCTTTCTTCCTAAGAAGATAAAAATTATTACCCAAAATAATTATAATATGACCTTTCAAAAATCGCTTTCAATTTTATGTTTGACTTTCTTATTCATAGCTTGTAATAGTGATGATAATAGCGAAATTGCTGGCGACGATTATAGTGATATTTATAATTTACCTAATACTCCTTATAACTATAGCGATATAAATTTTCCAGATACTTTTACAGACTATGTAATTGGTTTTGATAATACTCCCACAGACAATCCAATAACAGATGATGGTGTCACTTTAGGTAGAGTTTTATTTTACGATGTAAACATGTCTGCAAACAATACTGTTTCTTGTGCCAGCTGCCATATACAAGAATTTGGTTTTTCAGATAATAAAATAAAAAGTGAAGGGTTTGAAGGAGGACATACTTTCAGAAATTCTATGGGATTTGCAAATGCAGGGTTTTATGGAGCTGAAAGCTTTTTTTGGGATCATAGAGCCGAAACATTAGAAGTTCAAGTTTTAATGCCTTTACAAGATGAGGTTGAAATGGGGATGACTTTAGAAGGCTTAGAAACAAAATTAAACGCATTAGATTATTATAATCCTTTATTCGAAAACGTTTTTGGAAGCACACAAATAACAAGTGATAAAATATCTAAGGCATTAGCTCAATTTGTACGTTCTATTTATTCTTTTAATACTAGGTATGATGAAGGTATAGAGGCTACAAATAATATATTTATGGATTTCCCGAATTTTACTGCGGAAGAAAATATTGGGAAAGATATTTTTAATGGGAAACTAACACCGGGAGCTATAGGTACTTGTGCTACTTGTCATTTGCCAAATACTAGTCCATTAATTTTTGAACTTCCTTTACCAGATGGAGCAAATCAAGTAGTATTTAGTGGTGCTGAACCAGACAATATTGGACTTGATATAGATGATAACGTAGAAGACAATGGATATGGCACTTTTCTTGGAGTTTCTTCATTTAATGGTCATTTTAAAACTCCTTCCCTAAGAAATATTGAAGTTACTGGGCCATATATGCATGATGGTAGATTGGAAACTCTAGAAGATGTTGTGGAACACTATAGTACCGAAGTATTAGCACACCCATACCTCTCTGCTCACATGAAAGATGGTAATGGAGATCCCCGTCATTTAGATTTAACTCCGGAAGAGTCTGATGCTTTAGTAGCTTTTATGAAAACACTTACTGATCATGAATTGAATACTGACATAAAGTATTCTAATCCATTTTTAGATTAGAAAATACTATTTCACACGTTTAAATCGAAACATTTTAAGCATCCAATTAGGTAATGGATGATTTCCTCGCTTTCTAAAATCGATATACCAACCAATTTTTTTAACCAAAGGGATCTTATGTGTTTCCACAAACTCGATTAAAGTTCCTTCTGGAGCTTGAATGTATGAGAAGTTTCCAGCAGCATCTCCCATGTCAAAAGTATCCATTGCCCGAGCACTATCTACTGTAAACGGATGACCTAAAGATTTCGATTTATCTCTAAATGTATCCATCCCATTAATATCGAAACATAAATGAATAAACCCAGGATCTCCCCAAATTCTATCTTTATAAATATCTTTGGGTTCTCTATCTAAGACCTGAACCAACTCGATTACTGATTCCCCAAAAAACGGACTAAAAGCACCTTGCTTAGTATCTGAATGTTTTAACAATACTCTTCTAAATTCTTTGTCACCACCTGGAATACCATTAAAATCATCGAAAGTTCCAGTTTGATCATATACTATTTCATCATACTCAAGGATTTCTTGATACACTTTTAAACTCTCCTCCATGTTTTCAACTCCGATAACTGTACCTAGTACTCCTCCATTAACCGATTTTTCTTTTCTAAAAACATCTTCATTATTCTTTACCTCCCAAATATTCCCATAGATATCTTTTAAATAAAAATGTTTATTTCCCACAGGATCCATATGAATTTTAGTCAATAAATCAAGCCCCGATTCTTGGTATCTATTATAAGCAACTTCCACATCATCGGTTTTAATTTTTCCGATATTGATACCCAAGTCGCCTAGTTGTATTTCAAATTTAATAGCTTCAGGTTCTTTTCCTGTATGTTGCCAAATTTCGAAACCTCCACCACCTCTCATATTCAATGCTAAAACAGCATATCTAGCTCTTGGTTTACCATCTGTATGTGCTAACATAAGTTCTGCTACAGCTTCTTCTTCGAACATTAAAATATCCATAGAAAAATGTTCCCGGTACCATTTCCAAGCTTCTTCTACATTGGTTACACCAATTCCTAATTGCTGAATTCCATTTATTTTTGCTGACATTATTCTCTTTTAATTCAATTATAAAGGTTTTACCCTAGATGATAAATAATAATATAAACTTGGCACAAACCTACGTATGTGTATCATCAATAACTCCTTTCCTCCTACTAATATTTCTTTTTTCTCTTTTTTTAATTTTTTGCAAATAACAATCGCAGCTTTTTCAGTAGACATTCCAGACTCTAATCCTGCATCCATTTTAGAATGACTATTGCCTTCTTTATCTAAAGCATGTAATGAAAAATTAGTATTTATACGACCTGGGATAATCATAGAAACTCGAATATTATTTTTTACATTTTCTGCTCTTAAACTTTCAAAAAAGCCATGTAATGCTTGTTTTGAAGCTGAATATGAAGAACGGTATGGAAACCCAAATTTACCAACAATACTAGTAGTAACCGCAATTTGTCCTCCTCCATTACTAATCATATGGGGCAATATCGCCTTAGTAAGAGCTATGGTTCCAAAATAATTGACTTCAAATATTTTTCTATCTACAAATAAAGGGGTTTCATGAACAAAAGAACGTTGGCTTAGTCCACCAAAATGATATAAGCAATCCACTTTGGTTTCATTTTCTAATACATCTTTAGCAGCTTGTTCTATTTCCTTTTCAATACCCAAATCGAAAGGTACAATATGTGTAGTACTACCATTCTCTTTACAAACAGAGGCAACTTCTTGCAATAATTCTTTCTTTCTTCCAGAAAGAATTAAGTGAACACTTTTTTTAGATAGTGCTATTGCTACCGCTTTTCCAATTCCTGATGAAGCTCCGGTAATCCATATTGTCTTTCCCGTAAATTTCATATCATTTATTTTTCAGAAGGTGACGAAGATAATTCATAATCTAAGGGAAAAAAAGTTTTCTAATTAAGATTCATAAAAATATTTGATTTCAAAAAAAAATCAAAATTAAAGTGTTTCTAGATAATGTATCTTTATATTTTTAAACAAAACAAACATGCAAAACCTAATTGAAAAATTTTATATCGCATTTAATGACTTAGATGCAGAAACTATGGTTTCTTGTTATCACACAGATATTGTTTTTAAGGACCCTGCTTTTGGCACTTTACAAGGGATACAGGCAAAAAACATGTGGCGAATGCTTTGTGAAAATCAAAAAGGAAAAAACTTTAAAGTAGTTTCTACAAATTTGGAATGCAATGATGAAAAAGGGACTGCCCATTGGGAAGCATTTTATACTTTTAGTAAAACTGGTAGAAAAGTTCATAATTGTATTGATGCAGAATTTATATTTAAAGACGGTAAGATTATCCAGCATATAGATCATTTTAATATTCATAAATGGGCGAAACAAGCTCTAGGATTTAAAGGGCTTCTAATAGGTAATACTAACTTTTTTAAAACTAAATTACAAGTACAAACCCATCAACTTCTTTCTAAATTTGAAAACAGAACAAAATAACAATTTCAATTTTTAGTAACTTTGACATTATATAAAAGTCTACAATAAGAAAAGTAATATGACTAAAGAACATAAAACAGAAACTCAAGAAAGTCAAGAACCAAAATCAAATACCTTAAAAGGTATTCTGTTTTCTGTATTAGAATATATTGTTTCTATTGTAAAGCTCCCCTTTAAAGTTTTTGCAAATTTTTTTACTAAAGAAATTATTAAAGCAATAAAAAAGGATATTAAAACCTATGTTTTTTTAACCCTGGTGCTATTCTGCATGGCAATCCTAGCTTCATTTATTTGGTTATTTATAGCTGTTGCTGTGGGGATTTATTTTTATGAATTAGGAAATACGATGCTAATATCTATTGGATATTCTTTACTATTCCAATTGATTAGCATGATGGTACTAGCTTTTATTCTTTATTTTACATCAAAAAAGTTAAGATCCCTAAAACTAATTAAAAGTATCCTCTCTTTTGAAAAGTAAATTTTTGAAACCAATAAAGCTTATAGCAATTCTATTCCGTCTTCTTTAATAACAATCTGCTTGTCCTTATAAAGACTACCAATTGCTTTCTTAAAACTCTTTTTACTAAGACCTAGAGTGTCTTTAATTGTATTGGGATCCGATTTATCGTGTAAGGGAATAAATCCTCCTGCAGCATTTAATTCCTCTAATATAAACCGAGCATTTGGCTCTATACTTTTATAACCAGGCTTTTGTATAACTACATCTAATTTATTGTCTTCTCTAATATTCTTTATATAAGCTTTAAGTCGATCTCCTGTACGAATATCCTCAAAGATATCCTCTAAATAGATGAGTCCTTTATGAACTCCATTTATAATAACATTTGCCCCTTTTTCGGTTAAATGAGTGATTAAAACATCCACTTTATCAAATGCCTCTACCGTAAGGTTTTCATTTTGTAAAAACTGATTGGTTTTACTAGACCCTGCAAGTCTAGTTGTTTGCTCATCTAAATACAAATAAACAATATACCAATTATCCACTTTCATAGGCCTTGCTTGCTCTTTAAACGAAACAAACAAATGCTTTTCTAAACCCCATTCCATAAAAGCACCATGCGTTGTAACATCTGCACAACGTAAATAACCAAAATCATTTAATCTCACATAAGGCTCTAATGTAGTCGCTATAGGCCTTTCGTCATAATCAAGGTAAATAAAAACATTAATTTCATCACCTATTTCAAACGTTTCTGGCTTATATTTATGAGGAAGTAAAACGACTTCTTCTGCTCCTTCTTCAGCTCCTAAATATAATCCTGGCTCTGTTTCTCTTAATATAATTAATGTGGTATGTTTTCCTATTTCAATCATGCTGCAAAGATACCATATATTGGGTACTTATTTAATAAACTTAAAATAATCCAGCAACACTTTATCATTTATTTCTGAAGGTGTGAAAATTTCCAATAATTTTGGAGTATTTGATTCTTTGAAAAATGAGTTTAAAGAAGTTTTTAATTCATTGTCCAAGGAAACTGAATGATAATTAAAATCATACATCTTGCATAAATGTTCTGCAGTTATGTGGTGCTTTGTCTCAAAGTAAGTTTTAAAATTTTCAGAGTTTTTATCTCCAGGTAAAATTCTAAATATTCCCCCTCCTCCATTATTAATTACTATAATTTTAAAATTATTTGGAATGTAATTATTCCATAAGGCATTACTATCATAGAAGAAACTTAAATCACCAGTAATAAAAACGGTTGGATCATCAGAAATATATGCTGCTCCAATTGCCGTACTAGTACAGCCATCTATTCCACTAGTCCCTCGATTGCAAAACACATGAATGCTTTTATCCAATTTAAAAAGCTGGGAATAACGTATGGTAGCACTATTGCTTAATTGCAAGTGAATATTATTAGGCAAGGATTTTACTATTTCAGAAAAAACTTTAAAATCTGAATAGGGCATCGAGTTTTCATAAAATGCTTGACGATCTAACCTATGCTGTTTTACTTTTAACCAATCCTTTTGAAATGTATTTTCTGTTACAATTGTCTTTGGAAGAAATTCTTTCAAAAAATCATTAGGAGATATTTTAAAATGATGTTTCAAACAAAAATAGGTGTCATAGGCTTTTTTTGGATCTATATGCCAATGTTCGGTAGGAGAATAATTTCTTAAAAAAGCTTTTATTTTTTTTGAAATAACCATTCCTCCAAATGTGATTAATATTTCTGGCTGAAGGTTCTTAAAAGCGTCATCGTACAAGGGAGCAATGAGTTGGTCTATAGAAGGAAAAATATTGTGATGATGCACATTGGAAGTGGTCTCTGTAAATATTAAAACACTTTCGTCTTCTGCGAGTTGATCTATAAATTTTTGCTCAATACTATTTGGTGATTGAGCACCAATCAATATTATTTTCTTATTTGAAATATTCCATTTATTTACAAAAGGATCTAATTCAACCAAAGTGTTTTTCTCTGGAATACCTAAAGGAATAATTTCTGACTGTACTTGTAACCCATCTACAGTTTCATATAAGGGTTCCGCAAAGGGAACATTAATATGAACTGGTCCTTGCTGTTCAAAAGCTATATTAATAGCCTTGTTTATTTCATTCTCATTATAAGCCAAATGTTTCTTCCCATTTTCACAATTAGCGTTATACAAAATATGATTTGCAAAAACATTTTCTTGCTGAATAGTTTGTCCGTCCCCAATATTGATCAATTCTTTAGGTCGATCTGCCGAAATAATAACCAAGGGTATATCACTATAAAAAGCTTCGGCTACTGCAGGGTAATAATTTAATAATGCAGAACCAGAAGTACAGACTAATACAACTGGTAATTTTAATTGTTGTGACATTCCTAAAGCAAAAAAAGCTGCACTACGTTCATCTACAATACTAAAACAATTAAATTTTTCATTCTCTACAAAGCCAATAGTTAGTGGAGCATTACGAGAACCTGGTGAAATGACAATATGATGAACCCCTTTTACAAGACAAATTTGTGTTAGGGTTTGGGAAAGAAGCTTACTAGAATATTTCATTGGTGTAAAAGTACGAAGATGCAAAGAATTAATTTCACTTTTTATTAAAGCATAGGCTGTAAAACTTGTAACATGGTATGCAATTTATGTTCGGTTTCTTCCCATTCGTTTTCTGGAATAGATGCGATTGTAATTCCTCCTCCAACATATAAAGATGCAGTATTATTTTCAATTTTCATACAACGTAAATTCACATATAATCTAGAACAACTTTCTTTGTTACAAATTGGCCCTAAAAAACCAGTATAAAACTCACGTTCATAGGCTTCGTTTTCTAAGATATATTTTTTTGCAAATTTTTGTGGTGTTCCACAAACAGCAGGTGTTGGATGCAAAGTAGATGTAATGGTTGATAATGTGGCTTTACCTTTTTTAAGTATACCTGTGATATCTGTACGTAAATGTACCAATGAAGCTGCTCTGTGATTATAGGTTTTTGAAATTCTTACAACTGAAGTTACTTTTTGCAAACTCGTAGAGATTGCATCTACCACTATTTGCTGCTCTTCAATTTCTTTATAATGCCAAGAATAGATGTCTTTAGAATTATGCTTTTGTGTACCTGCCAATGCCATTGTTGTAAAAGAAGCTCCTTCGGTTTGCACCAATATCTCAGGAGAAGCGCCACACCATAAACCCGTTTTTGGATGATACCAAATGTATCTAAAAGCTGTGGGGTATAAATTCAATATTCTGTCTACTAATGATTGAAGATCAAAACTTTCTAATACGAATTTTTCCTTTCTAGAAACTACAATCTTTTTTGCATATCTAGATTTTATAGACCGTATTGTTCCTTTAACAAGCTTACAGTATTCCTCTTTTTTTAAAGAATTCTCATTGGTATTAATTTCTTCTTCGGTAATGCTATTCTTCACAAAATCAACCTTAAATACATCTCCTTTTTCTATTGGAATACAATAAGCTTTTTTCTGATAATCAAAAGGTGCAAATACAAAACATTCTTCTGTATAATGTTCTGTGTCATATAGTAGAGAATCATTTTGAAAACAAACATTAACCGATTCACTTTCTGGAAGTGAAAACAAAATAAAAGGCAGCTCTTTTTTGTAATGACTCGTTAATTTATCTAAAAGTGAGGTAAAGTTCATGGTTAATTTAATTATACAAAGATATCGTAGTTAGTTTTACCATTGATATAAGTTCTTCAGCTTCATTTTCAATTCTAATTTGCCATAATTGAGTTGTTCTTCCTTTATGGACAACTTTTGCCCTAGCAAAAACAAAGCCCTCTTTAATTCCTTTAACATGGTTAGCCGAAATCTCAATTCCTCTTATACTTACTTCTTTATTTTTAAAAAACACAAAAGCAGCTGCACTACCAACACTCTCTGCTAAAGCTACTGAAGCCCCTCCATGTAAAACCCCATCTGGTTGATGTACTCTAGAATTGACTGGCATTTTAGCTATTAATTCTTCTTCAGAAACATCAATAAATTCAATTTCTAAAGTTTCCATCAAAGTATTTTTGCAAATTGCATTACACGCTGCTAATATTGCTTCTTTGTTATTCTTCATATTAATAATTTACATTTGTAAAAATACAAAATGAAACTTTTAAAATGACAAAAGAAAAAAAAGTAATCTATACAAGCTCTAACACCTATTCTACTCTAAATACTTTAACTAAAGATACAAAAAATATTTGGTTAGTTTTTCATGGACTAGGATATTTAAGCAAATACTTTATCAACTATTTTTCTCATATTAACCCTGAAGAAAACTATATAATTGCCCCACAGGCCCCATCCAAATATTATCAAGGAAAAAACTTTAAACATGTTGGCGCTTCTTGGCTAACAAAAGAAAACACTATCGAAGAAACCAAGAATGTTTTGGCGTATGTTGATGAAATTTATAAGACTGAAATTAAAGCAAAAACTCCTAATCTAATTATACTTGGTTATTCTCAAGGGGTCTCCATTGCAAGTCGTTGGCTTGCATCTAGAAAAATTAATTGTAAGCATTTAGTATTGCATTCTGGCGGAATTCCAAACGAATTAATTCCAGATGACTTTACGTTTTTAAAGAAGGATACAAAGGTCACTTACCTTTACGGAAATAAAGACCAATATATTACTGAAGCACGCAAAACCGAAGAGCAATTAAAAGGAAATCACCTCTTTGGTAAACACATCAATTATCAAGTTTTTGAAGGAATTCATGAAGTTAATTTAGACTACATCAAATTTATATCAGAAACGAAATAGTGTAGTTCATCGAATATTTTGAACTTATACCCTCTTATATTGTTTTTATATTATATATTGTAAGAATATTCTAACAATCAATTATGAAAAGTATTCTATTAACAATCGTATTAACTGTTTTTTGTGTGTCTTTAAATGCTCAAATCAACAGTAATGATAAGCAAGTTTTATTAGATTTTTATGCTTCAACAAATGGGGACAGTTGGACACAATCTTGGGATTTAAACCAACCTGCATCTGAATGGCATGGAGTTACTATTAAAGAAAATAGTGTTATAGGTATTAGTATGTTATTCAATAATATTGAAGGCGAAATACCAGCTTCTATTGGACAACTCAATAATTTAGAAGCTTTAGAACTTTCTTTTAATAAATTATATGGAACCCTACCTACTGAATTAGGAAACTTACAAAATCTAAAAATACTCGCATTTAATGGAAATGGTTTAAATGGTACTATTCCCTCTTCCATAGGAAACTTATCCAATTTAACTCAATTACACTTAAGTAGTAATTATTTTTCTGGCGAATTACCAGAAACAATTGCTGATCTTGAACAGTTAGAAGTGTTAAATGTATTCGACAATAATCTTTCTGGAAAATTACCTTCAAAAATCGCATATTTAAGAAACCTGCAAGAGCTTATGGTTGCACAGAATGATTTTGAAGCAACTAATGAGTTTTCTTCTATAGTACTATCTAAAGGAGCTTCAGTAGATTTGAAGTCAAAACAAATAAAGTTAGAAGACAAACACATTATAGCTATAGAGTCTGAAGAGGAAAATTAATACTTAAAATAAAGATAAAAAAAAAGGGAACCATTAATAATTGGTCCCTTTTTTTTTAGATAATAAACAATTATTTATTATCCTTCTTTTTCTTCTGAACCTTCTTCATGATTATGTCCATTACCTTCTCCATGGGAATGAGCATCAGCATTTACATCTTCTTCAGTCTCTTGCTTTTTTAAATCCATTTTACAAACAGGACATGGACCAGTTTTGTCATAAGTTTTACCTTTTTCACAATCCATAGGACATTGGTATACAGCAGCAGCTATCATTTCAGCCTCTACTACTTTTTCCACCACTTCCTTTTCTACTACTTCTTTGGTTTCTTTTTGTTCAGACTTGCAAGAAGTTACTGTAAAGCCAACAGTTAATACTATTGCAATAGCAAATACTAATTTTTTCATTTTTTGTTAATTTTTTTAATGTTTAATATTGATTTTAGTGTGATGCAATTTAATGTAATTAATATGATTGACTACACTAAACAAAAAAAGCGACCCAATTGGGTCGCTTTTTAATTTTTAATTGAAGTCATCTCTTATACTGAGAATAGTTACTTGTAAGATACTTCGACTTTGCTCAGTATAAGCGATTCACAATACTTTGTTCTACAAAGTATGTTCTCTGCTTACTTTACTTCTTCGAAGTCTACATCTTCAACATCGCTGTTTTCTTCTGTAGGTTCTCCTTGCGCACCAGCATCTCCTTCTGGAGCTCCTTCTGCTTGTTGTGCTTCGGCTTGCGCTTTGTACATCTCTTCTGAGGCTGCTTTCCAAGCTTCGTTGATTTTATCTAAAGCAGGTTGAATAGTTTCAACTTCTTTAGTTTCAAATGCTTTTTTCAATTCTTCTAAAGCTTCTTCCACTGGTTTCTTGTTGTCTTCAGAGATTTTATCTCCAAATTCTTCCAATTGCTTTTCCGTTTGGAAAATCATCGCGTCAGCTTCATTCAACTTATCCGCTTTTTCTTTTGCTATTTTATCAGACTCTGCATTTGCTTCAGCATCTTGCTTCATTTTTTGGATTTCCTCATCTGTTAATCCTGAAGATGCTTCAATACGAATATCTTGAGTTTTACCAGTAGCTTTATCAGTTGCACTTACTTTAATGATACCATTAGCATCAATATCGAAAGTAACTTCAATTTGTGGAGTTCCTCTTCTTGCTGGTGGAATACCATCTAAATGGAAACGACCTATTGTTTTGTTATCTGCTGCCATTGGACGTTCTCCTTGCATCGCATGAATCTCAACACTTGGTTGATTATCTGCTGCTGTAGAGAATACCTGAGATTTCTTCGTTGGGATAGTTGTGTTAGATTCAATTAAATGAGTCATTACACCTCCCATAGTTTCAATACCTAATGAAAGTGGCGTAACATCTAATAACAATACATCTTTTACATCTCCTGTTAACACACCACCTTGGATTGCAGCTCCTAAAGCTACTACCTCATCTGGATTTACTCCTTTGTTAGGTTTCTTTCCGAAGAACTTTTCTACCGCTTCTTGCACTGCAGGAATACGAGTAGATCCACCAACTAAAATAACTTCATCGATATCACTTTTTGAAAGACCCGCATCTTTTAATGCTTTCTCACAAGGTGCAATCGTTCTCTTTACTAAGTCGTCAATTAATTGCTCAAACTTAGAACGTGTTAAAGATCTTACCAAGTGTTTTGGTCCGCTAGCTGTAGCAGTAACATATGGTAAATTGATTTCGGTTTGTGTAGAAGCAGATAATTCAATCTTTGCTTTTTCAGCAGCTTCTTTTAAACGTTGTAAAGCCATTGGGTCTTTACGTAAATCTATATCTTCATCTTTTTTAAACTCGTCTGCTAACCAGTTAATGATTTTTTGATCTACATCATCTCCACCTAAATGCGTATCCCCATCTGTAGACAATACTTCAAAAACACCATCTCCTAATTCTAAAATAGAAACATCATGTGTTCCACCACCAAAATCAAAAACTACTATTTTTTGATCGGTTCCCTTTTTGTCCATTCCATAAGCCAAAGCTGCTGCTGTAGGCTCATTGATAATTCTTCTAACTTTTAATCCAGCAATTTCACCAGCTTCTTTCGTAGCGTGACGTTGACTGTCATTAAAGTATGCAGGCACTGTAATTACAGCTTCTGTTACATCATGTCCTAAATAATCTTCAGCAGTTTTCTTCATTTTCTGAAGTACCATTGCCGACAATTCTTGAGGAGTGTATTTTCTACCGTCGATATCTACACGAGCGGTATCATTATCTCCTTTTACTACATTAAATGCAGCGCGATCTGCTTCTTTATTAGATTCAGAAAACGAATTCCCCATAAATCTCTTAATAGAAGAAATGGTTTTTGTAGGGTTGGTTACTGCTTGTCTTTTAGCAGAATCCCCTACTTTAATTTCACCGTCTTCTACAAAAGCGATAACTGAAGGTGTTGTTCTTTTTCCTTCACCATTAGGAATGACAGTAGGTTCGCTACCTTCCATCACAGCCACACAAGAGTTGGTTGTTCCTAAATCGATTCCTATTATTTTACTCATAACTATATATATTATATTTAATTTTCATTTTTTATCCCATTCTTCGAGACGGTTTGTATATGGCAATCTTTATGCCAGCAGAAAAGATATGACAGGCTGGCAGATAAGTGCACTTAGGTTGCTTCGATACAATTCCGACTTACTGTCGGAATCACTCAGCTACCCTAAGAAGCTTGCACTTTATAATTATGACAAATGGTTAGAGAGTACTTCGAGAATCGGAGTGTATCGAAGTAACTTTCAACAACTCCCCCCATTGTGTAGTATAACGAGGACTTCGATCTTCCTTAATTAACTCCCACTCTTTTACTCGTGTTCCTACCAAACCGGAAAACACCGTGGATTTCCCATATTTTCTATTGATCGCATCAAAGGTATTTAACAACTCCCCTTTATTCCATCTAGGCGGCGGCATAAACAAGTTACCTTGTACATATTCCCTCGGAATAATACCGCTTAAACACACTCCTACTTTTTTATAACGATATCCTGGTTTATAAATAGCATCCAGCGCTTTCTTGGCTTCCGAAATAAGAGCAAAGGTATCGCAGGTAGGAATAGGAAGTGTTACCGTAATGCTATTGGAATATTGTTTGTCACGATCGCTAAAATAATTGGTATGCAAAAACACCTGTAGATAGGTCGCACAAGATTTCTGATTGCGCAATACTTCACTTACCTCACTAATATAATACGAACAAGCCTCTTGGATCATTCCTAAGTCCTCTATTTTTTTTCCGAAGGATTTGGCGGTGCCAATCCCCTGCTTTGGTTTGGGCATAGTCTTAAACTCTATACTCGGAGTCCCTCTTAATTCATTCCAAATTCGAACTCCCACAACGGTCATGTTTTTTCGGACCCATTCTTCTGGAAGCATCGTAAACTCATATGCCGTGAATACACCAATACTTTTTAATCGTTTGGCATGTTTGCCTCCAATTCCCCAAACCGTTTTTACATCTGCCCACTGTAAGGCTTCGATTCGTTTTTTTTCAG
>OLHJ01000045.1_pt1 | contig 51277 bp, 43 predicted proteins | sample 1609491 | NCBI WGS metagenome assembly OLHJ01 (sample SAMN05416861, study PRJEB24817) | seawater metagenome | isolation source: Sea water | place: Canada:Atlantic | collected 2013-11
GAAAATGATTTTGGTATAAAATATTTAGATTATTTGTTGCAACAAGCTAAAAAATCAATTAATGAAGGCTTGTTAGATCTTGTCTTTGCGAACGTAGTGAAGCAATCTGTTAAAAAAAATGAGATTACTTCGTCGCCCAAAAAAGATGGGACTTCTCGTAATGACAGGATGCTAATGGTTACAGAAAAAGGCAAATTTCTAAGTGATGGAATTGCGAGTAATTTATTTTGGGTCGATTAAAATGATTACTTTTAAACGATGATTTCAAAATTAATTATTGGAGGAAAACAGATTGAGGTAGATCTTTCTAAACCTTTAGATATTTCTATTCCATTAACAGCTTCTGTCGAGAATCCAATAGCTTGGTATTTGGATAAGCCCACAATCGAACCAGTAAAAGACGGAGATTGGATTGCTAAAGTTAGTGAAGGTGCATCCGTAAATTTTAATACCATAGTTTTTAATCCACATGCACATGGTACACATACGGAATGTATTGGTCATATAACTTCGGAATTTCATTCCATTAATGATACTTTAAAAACATTCTTTTTCATTTCTGAACTAATTTCAGTAACACCAGAAATTCAAGGAGTAGATACTGTCATTTCAGAAAATCAAATTAAAACACTCTTAAAAGGTAAAAGCCCAGAAGCATTAGTTGTCAGGACGCTACCTAATACCGATTTCAAAAAAACGAAGAAGTACTCCCATACCAATTGGACTTATTTATCTGAAGCAGCAGCCAATTATATAAAAGAGATCGGAGTGAAACACTTGTTAATCGATACTCCTTCTGTAGATAGAGAAAAAGACGAAGGGAAATTATTGGCACATAAGGCCTTTTGGAATTATCCCTCAAAACCAAGGTTAGAGGCTACTATTACAGAGTTTATTTATGTTGAAGAAACTGTAAATGACGGAAGTTATTTATTAAATCTCCAGATAGCCCCCTTTCATAATGATGCTTCTCCAAGCAAACCAATTCTTTATAAACTACTTTAAAAAATATACTATCTTTACTTTATGGATTCACTTTTTACAGGATTAATTGTTGGGGTAATTTTCGCATATTTTGTGTTTTCAAGGTACGCCTCCCTTAGAAAAAAAGAGAAAGTCACTGCACAATCTGTTGTTTTAATGGAAAACATTAAGAGTGTGAGTAAGTTGATTACTGTGGAAGCAGATTTTGCAGAAATATATCATTATGAAACTGATAAACATAAATTGTTAAGCATTTTAATTGGAAAGAAAAAAGCATTGTTATTAATAGATGCAAAAGCACATGTGGGTTTCGATTTAACTAAAATAAAATTAGAATCGAATGTGAATTCCAAAGTGATAAAGATTACTAATTTTCCTCAGCCAGAATTACTTTCTATAGAAACCGATTTTAAATATTACGATAAGAAAGAAGGTTGGTTAAATCCGATAACTTCCTCTGATTTAACGGATATTAATAAGGAAGCAAAACAACATATTATTGATAAAATACCTGGATCCGGAATTTTAGAAGAGGCTTCTGAAAAAGCTTTAGATACTGTGAAATTGATGGAGAAATTAGCCGAAACCATCAATTGGAAACTGGATTATTCTTCCTTAGTTTTAAATAATACTTCAGCAAATTCAAAAATCACAAAAGATGCAAAGGCTTAGGGTTATATTTATTTTAGGCTTCATTTTTTTAACGAGTTCTGTTTTTTCACAAGATTTTGAAAGAATAGATGCTACCATTTTATTGTATCCCACACATTGCGATACACCAGAAGAACTTTCAAGATTTATAAGCCGAGATTTTACTACTGAAGAGGAAAAGGTACGTGCGATATACAGTTGGATTATTCAGAATATTGCTTATGAACCTAATGAATATAAAAAGTTTGATTATCGATTTAGCAATTATAGAGAACGGAATAAAAAGGAAGAAATAACTAGAAATAAGATCATAGAACGCACCTTACAAAAAGGAGTTGCTGTTTGTGAAGGATATGCTTTTTTGTTTGAAAGGCTTTGTGAACTACAAGGAATTACTAATTATTTGGTACGAGGAAATACCAAAACTACATTGCAAGGTATAGGAGAGGAGTTCCATGCAAATCATATGTGGAATATCGCAATTATCGATGGTAAATCTTATTTGTTTGATCCTACCTGGGGTGCTGGAAAATACCAATATAAGTTTATAAAAGAGCCTAGTTACTATTACTATAAAATTCAACCAGAGCTTTTATTCAAAACGCATTATCCAAGTATTTTTGAAGATGCATTAATATTAGAAACCGTTAGCAAACAAGAGTTTTCAGAAATGCCATTAATCATAGAAAGAAAGTTACTCTTATCGGATATTGAAACTCCAAAAAAAGGAATTATATATACGGAGATGTATTTCGATGAGATTCAATTTTCGATTAAAAATACCAATCCAACATCAGTAAGTTATTCTTTTGGGACAGAAACTTTTTCTGTAGAAAAATTGGATAAAACCAATGAAAAAATAGAGTTTTCGATACCAATAGTTTTTGGAGTAAATACATTGATGATTTATTTTGATGATCAGCCAGCAATAGGGTACAAAATTATGTAATATGAATATTGAAGAATTCAGGGAATATTGTATATCTAAAAAGGGAGTAACAGAATCCTTTCCATTTGATGAACAAACACTTGTTTTTAAAGTCATGGGTAAAATGTTTGCATTATCTGGTTTAGAACATCAACCTGCTAAGGCAAATTTAAAATGCGATCCGGAACGCTCAATAGAACTTCGCGAAGAGTATGATGGTCTTATTAATCCTGGGTTTCATATGAGTAAATTACATTGGAATACTGTCGAGCTTGAAATGAATTTGCCTCATGATTTGGTATTGGAACTCATTGATCATTCTTACGATTTAGTAGTGAATGGATTGACAAAAAAATTGAAAGAAGAATTAAATTCAATCGTTTAAAAGACTTAAGCGTCTTAATAACAATATCTTATTAATATATTTTTTGTATATTCGTAAGTGTAATATCACATTTATCTTTCTTAAGTTATCTACCTAATAACAAATTCAAAAGAAAGGGCCCACAAATCTTATTATTGGTGCCTCAAATTTTAGAGAAGTATTTTTTTTATTAACCATATACTAACTTTAAAATTTATTAAATTATGAAAACAACGAACCATTATTTTATTGCAATAGCGTTGCTATTGCTTTTCAACCTTTCTGTATTTGCTCAGGATGAAGAACCAAAGCGACCAATGTATATTACAGCTACAACAATGCATTGGAATATGGATAAGGAAGATTTTGATATGAAAGAGTGGATAGCTCTTGAAAAAGAATATTTAGAAAAAGTAACTATGAAAAATGAACTTGTAATGGGTTCTTCCTACTATATGCACAGATATACTGCTGACAATAGAGAATTAATATTAGTTAGAACCTTTGCTTCTTGGGGGGATATTGATAAAGCTGGAGAAAGGGATACTGAATTAATTAATGAAGCTTGGCCAGATGAGGATGCAAGAAATGCCTTTTTTAAGAATCAAGACTCTTATTATGCTCCATTTCATTCCGATGAAATATATGCAACAATGAGTGGTGCTAAAGTGATGACTGAAGATGCAGGAGAAGATATGATATTATATGTACGGAAAAGTCATTTTGCAAGCCCAGAAGATGGAAGTAATAAAGAATTTAATGAAATGCGAGATGAATTTTTAGAGAACGTGATTCATAAAAATGAACTTATAAAAGGGTATTATCCAAATAATCATGCTTGGGGATCGAATAAAACAGAATATGTGGAAGCATTTTTATTTAACTCAATGGCAGATCTTGATAGCTTTGGTGAAAGAAATGGAGAGTTAATAGAAGAACACTGGCAAGATGAAGCAGCTAGAGAAGAAATGAATAAAAAAGGTGATAAATATTTTACAGGAGTTCATGGAGATTATATTTATTCCTTAATAGAAGAACTTACTAAATAAGTTTTTACCCTTAAATTTTACTGAAAAGGATGCCATTTGGCATCCTTTTTTTTAGTTTAATTTTTTATAACCTGAAGGACTTATTTGCTTTATTGCTTTAAACTGCCGGTTGAAATTGGAAATGTTATTAAAGCCACAAAGCTCTGAAATTTCAGAAACAGACAGGTCTTTTTGAGTAGCTAATAATTTACAGGCTTTTTCTATTCGTAGTTCATTTAAAAAACTAAAATAAGTTTTATTGGTACGTTTTTTAAAATATTTACAAAATGCATTTTTAGTCATGCTAGCTACTTCTGCAATATCCTTAAGAGAAATTTCTTTTTCGAAATGTGTCATAGTATATTCAAATACATTTCGCATTCGTTTTCCTTCTACATCATTGTACTTTCGTTCATAAACATAAGAAGAAAGACTGTTATAATTTGCCTTTGAAGCTACTTTAAGAAGCTCCATTAATATTATAAATCTTTCAAATTCTGTAGCACCTTTTAGTTTTAAAAACAGATTTGTCATTGCTTTTTTTAAAGAAGTTACTTTAAACCCATGGTTTGCTCTTTTAAAAAATAACCGAAGTTCCCTTAATTCTTTCAATTCAAAAAAATGCTCACCAAAGGATGTTTTAGTAAAAAACAAACTTAACATATGTGAAATGCCTTCATCCTTATTTTCGCTTTTAAAAACATGAGGCACATGACTACCAAATACTAAGATATCTCCTTGCTTATAATAATTCACCTTATCACCAACTATTAAAGTTCCTTCTCCTTCCAATATTAAACTTATTTGTATCTCTTCATGTTGATGCAACTTATCATAAAAAAAGGCTTCATTGTCTTCTTGATAAATAAGCGAAACACCTTCGGGTTTAGGTATTTTAAAGGGTAACACTTTCATGTAATTCTTGTTTTAATAGCTACTTTACAAGGCAATTTACGTAAATAATAATCAAAATATATATATTATAATAAAAAACAGATAATATAGTATTAGTAACGGATTAAAAGCCATTATAAATTATGAAGGTATGGATGTAATTTTACCCTATTAAAAAATATATCTTATGAGTTTAAAATGGAAAGGTGTTATGCCAGCCGTTTTTACATGGTTAAAAGAATCAGCATCAGGTGACATTGAAATTGACTTTGAAAAAACAAAAGAATACGCTACAGGCATCTTAAAAGTTCAAGGACTAGGTGGAACTAGAATGAATGGACTTGTTGGTTCAGGAACACTAGGAGAAAATAGCTATCTAAGCTCTGAACAACGCGTTTCTTTACTGGAAGCACTTTCTGAAGTTGCTAAAGAATATAACGTACCTTTAATTAGTGGCGCAGCTGCAGAAACAAAAGAAGAACTTGCAACAATCGTTAAAGGTTTAGCAGGCGCAGGTGTGGACACCGTAATGGTTATGCCTCCAAAGACAAAGGAACTACCTTCTGATGAAGTAATGTATGCGTATTATGAACTTGCTGAGTCAACTGCAAGAAATGCAGGTGTAACAATTATGCCTTATAATAATCCTGATGCAGCTGGTTATCATGCGCTTTCTACGGAACTTCTTCTAAGACTTGCTAAACTTCCTAATGTAACTGCGCTCAAAATATCAACAATTGATGTTTCAATTATTGAAACGATGATGTTAGCGAACAAAGATTTAGAAATTTTGGCAGGGGTTGATACCGTAACGGTACATGCAGGACTTGCTGGAGCAATTGGTGGAATTACAGGTGTAGGTTGTATCTTCCCTAAAGCTAGTGTTACTATGCAAGAGTATGTTTCACAAGGAAATTGGGCTGAAGCAAATAAAATTTCTCAAGCAATGAATTCCATCTCGTATTTAGATGCTCAGCCACTACTTATGGAATATCTTAAGTATGCTTTCGGAATTCACCATAATGATGCCGCTGGCGGACTTCGTACCTTAGGTAAGAAGTTAACCCAACAGCAAATTGATGATGTTCAAGCTCGTTATATTCTAGCAAAAGAAAGACTTGAATTTCTGGACTTAATAGATTAAGCCTTTTAAATATAAAAAAAAGTGAACTAAAAAGAGCTTCAACAAAGCCTCAATCACTAACACAGAAATTTTTGTACCAGCAATAATTTCTATACATTTAAACAGTAATTAAGGTAAAAATAAAAAATACATACATGTTAGAAATAAGACCCACTTGCGAGAATTGTAATAAAAAGTTACTTAATCATGCAACCGATGCTATGATTTGTACTTTCGAATGTACTTTTTGCCGTGATTGTGTCGAGAACATATTAAAAAAGGTTTGTCCTAATTGCGGTGGTAATTTTACTGAAAGACCTATTAGGCCAAAGGAATTATTAGACAAATATCCAGTTTCTAAACATATCGTTTTTAAACCAGTAGATGTCGAAAAACATAATGAATTAATAAAAAATAGAAAATGACTACAGGAGAGAATCATATAGGGAATCAACGTTCCTCAAAAGGGAATAAAACGTATACAACACATAACCCAAAGTTGAATATAGAAAATGAACAATTTTTTACAGAAGCTACTTCAGAAGAAATTAATCAAGCTGTAGATTTAGCTTCGGAAGCATTTAAAACTTTCAGTAAAAAATCTGGGCAAGAAAAAGCAACTTTTTTACGAGCTATAGCCGATGAAATTTTAGCAATGGGAGATGAATTAATTGCGATATATCAATCGGAAACTGGGCTTCCAGAAGGAAGAGCAAAAGGCGAAAGAGGAAGAACGATTGGACAATTAACAAGCTTTGCAGCCATGCTAGAAGAAGGGTCTTGGCTAGATGCAACAATTGATACTGCAGATTTGGATAGAGCTCCAATACCAAAACAAGATATTAGAAAGATGATGGTTCCTTTAGGACCAGTAGTAGTATTTGGAGCGAGTAATTTTCCATTTGCATATTCAACTGCAGGTGGAGACACTGCATCTGCATTAGCTGCCGGATGTCCTGTGATTTGTAAATCGCATCCTATGCATGCTGGAACAAGTGAAATGGTTTCTGAAGCAATTATAAGAGCTGCTCAAAAAACGAATATGCCAAATGGTGTATTCTCCAACTTAAATAGTTCTGGAATAGAAGTAGGGATAGAATTGGTTACCCATCCTGGTGTAAAAGCAGTAGGATTTACGGGAAGTATTAAAGGAGGAAGAGCTTTATACGATATCGCTGCACAAAGAGAGGAACCGATACCGGTTTTCGCTGAAATGGGATCTGTTAATCCAGTAGTTTTATTACCAAATGCGGCAGAATATAGAGGAGAAGCATTGGCGAAAACCTATGCAGGATCTATTACTTTAGGAACAGGTCAGTTTTGTACAAAACCAGGATTAATTCTTGGAATAAAAAGCGAATCCTTAACTCAGTTTATCGATTCACTTTCTTCGGAAATTGTAAAAGTGGAGCCTTCTTGTATGTTGCACCCACACATTATTGGGAACTATGAAAAAAATAAGCAAATTGCTTTAGAGCAAGATGGATTAACGGTTCATGCAGATTATCAAAATGAAGTTGCTGCCAACCATGCTAGACAGGCTATTGTTACGGTTGAAGGAGAAACTTTTTTAAATAATACTACTTTACATCAAGAAGTATTTGGACCATTTTCTATGGTAGTGGTATGTAATGATGCTACAGAATTAGAGAATGTTATCAATCATTTAGAAGGGCAATTAACTGGAACCATATTAGGAGAAAATGAAGAGCTGCAAAATTATACCACTGTTGTAGATGCTTTACAGAATAGAGTAGGTAGAATTATATTTAATGGAGTACCTACAGGCGTTGAGGTTTGTCCTGCAATGTTGCACGGTGGACCTTATCCTTCTTCAACAGACAGCCGTTTTACAGCGGTAGGAATTCATGCGGTAAATAGATGGGTTCGACCTTTTAGTTATCAAAGTTGGCCAAATGAATTGCTTCCAAATGAATTAAAAGATGAAAACCCTTTAGGAATTACAAGATTCGTTAATGGTCAAAATTCAAAAGATAAAATCTAATTAAACATGAAAATCTTCAGATGCATCCCTTTATTACTATTTCTAATCACATTAAGCTGTTCCAAAGATGTTGAAGTCAAGGATTCAGAATTATTAAGTGCAATTATTTTAGAAATCGAAGAAAGGGAAAGTTATGATGAAGATGCATATCCTTTAGGTTTATTTTCGAAGGAATACTTTAAAAATGAAGCTGAATATGCAAAGGAGCAATTAGATAAATTAAATAAAATAGACTCCGTTTCCTTATCTGAAACGGAGTCTATTTCTTTAGAGTTATTGAAATTTCAATTACAAGACACCATTGATTATTTTGAATTTGAAAGATATTTAAATCCATTATTATCCGATTCTGGGTTTCATAATAATTTTTCTTTTTTGGCTCGGCCCTTTCAAAATTATGAGCAAGTAAAAGACTATTTAACAAATCTGAATGCGATCCCAGATCGGGTAAATCAGTTTTTGCCATTATTAAGAGAAGGATTGGAAAAAGGACTGTCGCAACCTAGAGTAATCTTTAATGGATATGAATCTAGCTATAACGATTATATCGTTGAAGATTATAAGGAAAGTTATTTTTTTAAGCCTTTTAATAAGCTTCCAAGTACCTTATCTACTTCTCAAAAAGATTCCGTTTTAGTTGCAGTTAAAGAAGCAATCACCAACAATGTAATTCCTCAATATAAAGTAGTAAAAGCTTTTTTTGAAGACGAATATTACCCAAAAACAAGAAATAGCATTGGGATTTCAGAAACACCAAACGGGGAAGCTTATTATCAAAATAGAATAAATTACTATACTACAAGTACCCAGTATACCGCAGATGATATTCATGCAATTGGTTTAAAAGAAGTGGCTCGAATTAAAGGGGAAATGGAAAAAATTATTTTGGAATTAAATTACCAAGGTAGCTTTTCAGATTTCTTGCAATTCCTAAGAACCGACCCTCAATTCTATGCTACCTCACCAGAACAATTATTGATGATAGCTAGAGATATGGCAAAAAGGGCTGATGAGCAGTTGCCAAGATTCTTTAAAACCCTACCTAGAAAACCCTATGGAGTTGCGGCTGTACCAGATGCAATAGCTCCAAAATATACAACAGGAAGATATGTTGGGACTGATAAAAATAGCACCGACCCAGGTTATTATTGGGTCAACACTTATGATTTACCTAGTAGGCCTCTTTATGTATTGCCTTCTTTAACGGTACACGAAGCAGTACCGGGTCATCACTTACAAGGATCATTGAATTTAGAATTAGGCGATAGTATTCCACAATTTAGAAAAGATACATACTTATCCGCTTACGGAGAAGGTTGGGGTTTGTATTGCGAATTTCTAGCGGAAGAAATGGGGATGTACACCACACCCTATGAGCAATTTGGAAAATTAACCTACGAAATGTGGCGAGCTTGTCGATTAGTAGTGGATACAGGAATTCATGCAAAAGGATGGACAAGAGATGAAGTTGTAAACTTTATGGCAGAAAACACAGCTCTTTCCATCCATGAAATTAATACGGAAACAGATAGATATATTTCTTGGCCAGGGCAAGCACTTTCCTATAAAATAGGGGAGATAAAAATTAGAGAATTACGTAAAAAAGCAGAATTGGAATTAGGAAGTTCTTTTGATATCCGTGAGTTTCATGAGGTTGTTTTAGAACAAGGTACCGTGACATTGGCTATTTTAGAAAATAGAGTCCATAATTATATTGAAGATAATAAAAATGAGTAAATCCATTTATAAATGCATTGATGCGCATACTTGTGGGAACCCCGTTAGAGTTGTGACTACAGGTCGTCCAGATCTTTTGGGAGATTCAATGAGTGAGAAAAGACAACACTTTTTAAAAGAATACGATTGGATTAGAAAAGGATTGATGTTTGAACCTCGAGGTCATGATATGATGAGTGGTAGCTTCTTTTTTGAACCGCAATTCCCTGAAAATGATTTTGGAATTTTGTTTATTGAAACTTCAGGTTGTTTGCCAATGTGTGGACATGGAACCATTGGAGCAATTACGATCGCTATCGAAGAAGAATTAATAATACCCATAACTCATGGGGAAGTTAGGATGGAAACTCCTGCAGGATTAGTAGAGATAGATTACCAACAAACCAATGGTAAAGTAGAATGGGTGAAACTGAAAAATGTAAAATCCTATTTAGCTGCAGAAAACTTAACAGTAGAATGCTCAGAGTTAGGAGAAATCACCTTCGACGTTTCTTATGGAGGAAATTATTATGCCATTGTAGATCCTCAGAAAAATTTTAGTGGAGTACAAGATTTTACTGCTGGTAAACTAATTCAATATTCTCAAATCGTAAGAAAACGTATCAATGAAAAATACCCTGACATGTTTATACATCCAGAAAATGAAACCATTAGAGATGTGAGCCATATGCAATGGACAGGAGATCCAATCAATCCAAAATCTTCTGGAAGAAATGCTGTGTTTTATGGTGATAAAGCCATAGATAGAAGCCCTTGTGGCACAGGAACCTCCGCAAGAATGGCACAATTATATGCCAAAGGAAAACTTAAAAAAGGAGAAGAGTTTATCCATGAAAGTTATATAGGTTCTACTTTTATTGGAAGAATTGAAGAGGAAACCGACTTAGATGGAGAAAAAGCGATAATTCCTAGCATACAAGGATGGGCTAAGATTTATGGGTATAATACTATTTTAATTGATGAAGAAGATGATCCTTATGCACATGGATTTCAAGTTATTTAAATGAAAAAAGATGTTATCATAATTGGCGGAGGTATTATTGGACTTTGTTCTGCATATTACCTACAGAAAGAAGGATATCAAGTAACGATTATTGATAAGGGAGACTTAACCTCTGGAGCTTCTTTTGTTAATGCTGGATATATTACTCCTAGCCATATTATCCCATTAGCAGCTCCTGGTATGATTACAAAAGGAATTAAATGGATGCTGAATCCCTCTAGTCCATTTTATGTAAAACCTCGTTTTGATAAGGATTTTTTACAATGGTCCTTAAATTTTAAAAAATCTGCCACTACTTCAAAAGTGGAAAAAGCCATTCCTATAATTAAAGATATTAATATTTTAGGAAGAGAGCTTTATAAAGAAATTAAGGCTTCTGGAGATTTTAATTTTCATTATGATAGAAAGGGGCTTTTAATGCTTTACAAAACGGATAAAGCAGGTGAAGAAGAGTGGGAAGTAGGCCGACGAGCTATTAAAGAAGGACTAAATGTAAAAAATATTACTTCTGATGAAGTTAGAAAAATGGAACCCAATGCCAATATAGATTGCAAAGGCGCTGTATATTTTGACTCAGATGCGCATATGACTCCCAAAGAGTTTATGACTGAAATGATATCATATCTAGTACGTAATGAAGTTAGAATTTATAAAAATGAAGCTGTTACTGACTTAAAAGTTTCAGAAAATAAAATTCAAGAAGTGATTACTTCAAAAAGAACTATGAAAGCAGATGAAGTGATTTTAGCTGCGGGTTCATGGAGCCCTTTACTAACTAAAAAGTTAGGAATTAAAATTCCAATTCAGGCAGGTAAAGGATACCGAATAAATGTAGAAAGAGACACAGGAATTTCAATTCCTGCAATATTGGTGGAAGCAAAAGTTGCAGTAACTCCTATGAATGGATTTACACGCTTTGCAGGAACTATGGAAATAGCTGGAATTAACAATACCATCAATCCAGTTAGAGTAAACGCAATTAGTAAAGCTGCTTCCGATTATTATAAAGATGTTGAAATAAATTCCAAAGAAATTGAAGATGCAGCTTGTGGTTTACGTCCTTGTACACCTGATGGATTGCCTTATATTGGTAGAGTTAATAAATATAAAAACCTTACGATTGCTACAGGACATGCGATGATGGGTTGGAGTTGTGGACCATCAACTGGTAAATTGGTTACTGAAATTATTTCAGATAAGAAAACTTCCTTAAATTTAGATCCTTTTCATCCTGATAGAACTTTTTAATATGCGTTATACCACAATTCCAAATTCCTTATTTGTAAAAAATAGAAAGAATTTTATTTCTGAAATGAAAGAAAATGCGATTGCTATTTTAACTTCTAATGATGTAAAACATAACAATGCAGACGATGTGATGGGTTTTACACAAAACAATGATTTGTTTTATCTCTCCGGAATTGATCAAGAAGAAACGATTTTAGTATTGTATCCTGATGCTTATAAAGAAGAAAATCGAGAAATATTATTCATTAAAGAAACGAATGAAAACATTAAAATTTGGGATGGGGAAAAACTAACCAAAGAACAAGCTTCACAAATTTCGGGAGTAAAACGTGTAGAATGGATTCAGGATTTTGAAATGACTTTACAATACATGGCATTTGAAGCGGAAGGTTTTTATTTAGGCCATAATGAGCATTTAAAAAGAGTTACAAAAGATCAGGAAACTCAGCAAGATCGAATGATAAAATGGTGTAAAGAAAAATATCCTTTGCACGAATATGATAGAGTTGCTAAGATCACTAGAAATCTAAGACCTATTAAATCGGATGATGAGATCGAACTGATGCAGAAAGCTGTAAACATAAGTGTAGAAGGCTTTCATAGGGCTCTTAAAGCTGCAAAACCCAATGTGAAGGAATATGAAATTGAAGCAGAATTAATCTATACCTTAACAAAAAATGGAGCTACAAGACATGCCTTTAAACCTATAGTTGCTTCTGGGAAAAATGCTTGTGCTTTGCATTATAATACCAACGATGGAATCTGTAAGGATGGCGATATGATTCTTCTCGATTTTGGAGTTTGTTATGCTAATTATAATAGTGATACCACCCGTTGTTTCCCTGTAAATGGGAAATTTACCGAACGACAAAAAGAAGTCTATACTTCTGTTTTACATTGTTTGAAGGAAGGGGCTAAATTATTAAAACCTGGAGTCATTTCTTCGGAATATGAAACTCAAATGGCATTATTAATTGAAACTGAATTGATAAAATTAGGATTGTTAAATGCAGATGAGGTTGTAAAACAAGATCCTAAGAAGCCTTTGTATAAAAAATATTTTATGCACGGTACCGCCCATCACATTGGTTTAGACGTTCATGATGTAGGTTTGTATTCTCGACCTTTTGAAGCAGGAATGACACTAACCTGCGAACCGGGAATTTACATCCAAGAAGAAGGGATAGGTTGTCGTTTAGAAAATGATTACCTACTTACAAAAGATGGAAATATCAACTTAACAGAGGCAATGCCTATTGAAATTGAAGATATTGAAGCTCTTATGAAAAAAGGTTAATTTATTTTTTTAACCAACCATCAATTATCGAATACATCTCTTTTTGTTCCTCATCATTAAAAGTCTTAATTCGTGTGGTGTGACTTCCTTTCGACTTTACAAATTTGTACATTTCTCGTTCATCAGCAGTTTCACTTAAATCGACAGCGGTAGCACTCCAAGCATCGTATTCTCCATAAATAAACATTATTTTTTCTGCGGAATTATCTAAATAGGATTTAATCTCTTGCATAGGTTTTAGATCGTATTCTTTTGTGATTCCTTCTGGGAATGCCCATTCAAATTTATAAACTTCTTCCGTGTTTAGGTATTGTTTAAAAGGTGCAGTCTCATATCCATAAATTCCTTGCTGGGTTAAAGCTGCCCAAAAATAGGGTTGTAAGTCATCCACAGATTTAGCTTCAAAAAAGCCATAACCTACTACGGTTATAAGGTGATTGTAGATTTCTTGGGGTGTAGCATTTTTACTTGGAATATCTTCTGTTTTATTACCCCATTGCCAAAAAGCAAAAGAATATTCTAAGATAGTATAATCAATGGCTTTTTCTTCTCCAAACTCCCAAGACATATGATGCTCCTTTGCGGTGTCTTTTAATATTTCTAATAGGCTTACTCTGTTTTCAAAACATAAATTCTGAAATTGTTTTATTTCCTCACGTTCTTCTGGAGTCCCTACATTTTCTAAAAATTCATACACTCTAGGGTCTTCTCTTTGGTAGTTTAATGGACCTACATAGCATACAGAGGCATCTACATTATCTGGAAAGAAATTACGATGTGCTATAGTGGTTTGACATCCTTTAGAAATTCCAGTAGTGATAAATTTAGAATTTGGATATATCGCATTTCGAATTGCATCTATGATAATTGTTTGATCTTTTGCTGCATTTTCAATCGTTAATGTATTCCAATCAATCTCTTCAGGTTTAGAATTATTGAAATAACGGTGTTCTATAGTAAGCTGATTCGCTTCATAGTAATTGGCAAGCTCTCCGGCTTTTTCAGAATAAATACCATAGCCTTGTAATTCAACAAAAACTGGCTTTTCAGAATTTTCATAGCCTAAGAAAACACGTTGTTTGAAAGTACCTTTGCTTAGATCTTCATGGTCTATAGGTTGCTCAAACCAAATCTCATAATTGTTGTCGAAATGACTCACTGAAGCTCTTTTTTCGATGCTGATTACAGCTTCCATTGAAGCTAATTTTTCAAAAATAGAGGTGTCGGTTTCAATTGAAACAGAAGTGCTTGCTTTAGCAGTAATTGCTTTTTGTGCAGTACTAATGTTTATTGAGAATACAATAGCAATAAATAGACAGATGGAAGTTATTTGTTTCATAAATTTTATTTTCTAATATTTTTAATAGCTTAACAAGACATGTCCGCGACGATTTTCCATTCGCCATCTATTTTCTTGAAGATGATTATAAAGACACCATCAGCGTCGCCAACACTTCTTTTTAGATGGTATTCCCCCATCACCCAATAACTTCCTACCTCAATTTTTGAAATGTCACTTATTGTAAAGTTTAATGTTCCAGAATGCTCTTTTGTTGGATAACCTTTTTTATAATTGTCCAATGTTTGTTGCCAACCTTTGGTTAGTCCACTACTTCCATAAAACTTTAGAGAATCACTTTTCCAATAGCCTTGCATAAATCCTTCTAAGTCATTATTAGACCAAGCTTTTTCTTGCAAGTTCATTACGGATAATATGGCTGCTTTATCTTCTTTTTCTGAAGTCTGAGAGTTTCCTATTGCAAAGGAAAGTAAACAAAGTACAAATATGATTTTTTTCATGAATTACAATTTTGATAAATATAATAGTTCTTAAGCAAAGTAAATATAGATTGCTAATACAATTAAACAGATGGCAATTCCAACACTCTTTAAATGTTTCCAAGGTGTAATATCAACTTGTTCGGTATATGTAAGTGAAAAAGCTTCTTTTCGGGGATAAAACTTCCCGATAAGTAGCATAATTAATACATTCACTACAAATAATATAGCCATCACATGTAAAAAATGAGGGTAGTTTTCTTCACCAATAACAAATGGTTTTAAAACAAATTGACTAATACTATACAATACTGCACCTGAAACAATAGCAATCTTAGCTGCAATTGCAGGGACATATTTTGTTAAGTATCCCACAATTATAATCGTTAAAATAGGAATACTATAACAGCCATTTACTTCTTGTAAATAACCAAATAAACCATCTGGAGCTTTTGCGATTAAAGGAGCGATACACATAGATATTATCGCAAGGATAATTCCGAAACGTTTTCCTGTGTTCACGGTTTCCTTTTCAGTGGCATCGGTTTTAAAATGACTTTTATAAATATCCACACCAAATAAGGTAACCGAACTATTTAATGCAGAGTTAAAGGAACTTAAAATTGCACCAAATAATACCGCTGCAAAAAAACCAACCAAAGCCGTAGGCAATACTTTTGAAACTAACATTGGATAAGCTTCATCTGGATTTTCAATTTCACTTCCAAACATATGGAAGGCGATCACACCAGGTAGCACTACAATTAAAGGTCCTAATATTTTAATAAAAGAGGCTAATAATAATCCTTTTTGCCCTTCTTTTAAATTTTTTGCTCCTAAAGCACGCTGAATAATTGCTTGATTGGTTCCCCAATAAAACAATTGTACCAACATCATTCCTGTAAAAATCGTTGCAAATGGGATGGACGATTCTGGACCTCCCATCGATTTAAATTTTTCAGGATTACTGGTAATAAGTGTAGAAATTCCATCCGTAATACTTCCATCTCCAATAGCCATTAATCCAAAAACTGGAATTAACATTCCACCAATTAACAAACCAACTGCATTAATTGTATCTGAAACAGCAACAGCTTTTAATCCTCCTAAAATGGCATATAAAGAACCAATAATTCCTATAGACCAAACGGTAATCCATAAAGCAGTTGTTTTTGAAACTCCTAATAATGTAGGAATGTCGAACATATTACTAATTGCCAATGCTCCAGAATACAGTACAATGGGTAATAATACAATTGCATAACCACTTAAAAATAAAGCCGAAGTAATAGATTTTGTGGTTTTGTCGTAACGATTTTCTAAAAATTGAGGGACTGTTGTAATTCCTCCTTTTAAATAACGTGGCAATAAAAATACTGCGGTAACTACCATAGCTATAGCAGCTAGGGTTTCCCATGCCATTACTAAAATTCCATCTTTAAAAGCGGCACCGTTTAGTCCTACGATTTGTTCCGTAGAAAGGTTGGTTAATAATAAGGATCCGGCAATCACGACTCCTGTTAAGCTTCTGCCGCCTAAAAAGTAACCATCTGCAGAAGCCTCATTTGTTTTTCTACTTTTATAATACGAAATGATTCCTACGAGTAATGTAAATCCAATAAATGTTAATATTTGCATAGCTTACTTTTTAGAAGGTTGTATTGTAAATGAATATTGGTAATTTTTAGAAGGAATGGTATATTCATCATGGACTAATCTTCCCCAAGAAGTGTCTCCACCAAGCCCCATTTGCATATAGTCGATATTCCATTGAACGGTTTTACCAATTTTTATATCGGCACCATGTTTTTTGGTTACAGGAACCAATCCTGAAGCAGATTCTCCTGCATCGTCTGAATTAAAATCAATTTCTTTCATTCCAAATGGTAAAACACTGCTATTTAACAACCCTTGGCCATTCACCTTTAATTGTATTTCATTCGATGCGATTTCCATCCATCGAACATCACTTTTATTTCCAGTTTCTTGAGGTCTTGAATATCGATGGAATAGATCGATAATTTTTCCAGAATACTCGCCAATTTTCTGACCTGATTTCCGATCCCAATAACTTTCATCTGGACCTTTTCCGTACCAAGATACATCGGTATAGGTATTGGGAAGCGTTAAGTACATTCCTATTCTAGGGATATTAGGCAAGTCATTTTGATTAGGTGCAAAGGAATAATCCACTTTTAGACTTCCATTATTATGTAAATTATAAACAACAATTATCGAAGCTTCCTGGTTTGGAAGTTCATAAGAAACGGTAAAATATATTTCCGAATTATTTTTAATAGGTTTATTTGTCAAAGTAGCTTTATAATTATAAGTAGCATCTTGCCAAACCTTGCCCCATTTATCCATTCCATTTCCTAAGTCATTATCTGTTGGAGGTCGCCAAAAGTTAGGACGAATAGGCTGACTGGTGATTTCTTTTCCTTCAAAAATCCAAGATGTAATTTCTCCAGATTTGGAATCGATTTTAAATTCAACAGTTTTATTCTTAATAAGAATCTCTTCAGGAGAATTAGTAATGGTAAATTCACTGCTATGATTTTCATCTCCAGGAATAGAAATGGGGCTATTTAATACAAATTGTTCCCAAGCAATTTCATATCCTTTTGGAATTAATTTAGTAGCCGTTTTTTGAAGTAGGCTTATCTCTAATATATACTCACTTTCTGCAATGAAAACTTCAGGAATTTCAGAAATCACTAATTCTGTAGAAGATTGAGGAAGTACATTTAAGGCGATATTGCTTTTTTCAAATGCTACAAGACCATCCATTAATACCCGAACGATTACTGTCTTATCTGAAAAATTTGTAAAGAAATTTTTATTCTTAATTTCTATAGTTTGACCCCCTAAAAAAGAAAATTGAACAGGCTCGTATACTTTTTTAACCTCCGATAAATGTGGGTGCGGGTTTCGATAAGGGTCCACCAATCCATTATTTAAAAAATTTCCATCGGTTGGTAAATCGGGATGATAATCATGACCATAAGCTAAATAGGGATTTCCATTTTCATCTTTATATTCTAAACTTTGGTCTACCCAATCCCAAATATAACCACCTTGAAGATTGGGATAGGTTTCAATAATATCCCAATAATCTTGAAGATTGCCCACCGAATTCCCCATAGCATGACAATATTCTATCATGATTGATGGTTTGTCTGAATCCGATTTTCCATGAGTAATTAAATATTCTGGTTTTGGGTACATCGGACAATAAACATCGGTATAATCTTCTTTTCCTGCAGGTTCGTATTGCACAATTCTATTTGCATCCTGATCTTTCAACCATTGGTAAGTTGTTCTAAAAATTTCCCCATCACCAGCTTCATTCCCTAAAGACCAAGAATAAATGGAAGGATGATTTCTATCTCGATAATACATGCGCTTGGTACGCATCATATGTGCGGGCAACCAAGACATTTCGTTACCAATTTGAGTGTCTTTGTCTATCGCCAAAGGATGACTTTCTATATTGGCTTCGTCGATAACATACAACCCATATCGATCGCATAAATCTAACCAATAGGGATCGTTAGGATAATGTGCACTTCTAACCGCATTAATGTTGTTTTGCTTCATCAATTTAATATCCTTCTCCATAGATTCATTGGAAACCACATGACCGGTAAAAGGATCGGTTTCATGTCGATCCACTCCTTTAAAATAAATAGCTTTCCCATTGATAAGAACTTGTGCGTTTTTTATTTCAACTCGTTTAAAACCGATATTTCTTTTGATGAATTGATTGCCATCCATACTAATGGAAAGGGAATACAAATTCGGAATTTCAGCAGACCATGATTTTATATTTTTGATAATTTTAGTTAGTTCAATTTCTACAGTTGAATTCGCTGGAACCGAAACAGATTTGAGTTCTTTAAATTCATCATTTAATGAAACAGTTATATCTTTAGTTACATCTTGGTTGGTTTCATTGCTTATAGAAACCGTCCCTTTAAAGATTCCATTTTGATAAGTGTCCTCCAAAGTAGTATTGGCATGATAATCTGAAATATAAACTTGAGGTCGCGTATATAAATATACATCCCGCTCTATACCGCTCATCCGAAGCATATCCTGACTTTCTAAATAACTGGCATCGGACCATCGGAACATTTGTAGCGCAATAAGATTTTCACCTTCTTTTACATGTTTTGTGATATTAAACTCAGCTGGAGTTTTACTACCTTGGGAATATCCTACATAGGTTCCATTGACATAAACATACATTGCCGACTTAGCACCTGCAAAATGGAGGATGACATCTTCAGATAAAAACACTTTGGTTAAATTAATTTCTTTTCGATAGGTCCCAACTGGATTATAATCTGTTGGTGCATCCGGCCATTTGGTCATAAAAGGATAACGCTCATCCAAATAAATGGGATGCCCAAAACCTTCTACTTCCCAATTAGAAGGTACAGGTATGGTTGTCCAATCTGAATCATCATATTCTTTGCTTTGAAAAGTGGTAGGACGTTGTTTAGGATCTTTTACCCAATGAAAATTCCAATCTCCATTTAAACTTAAAAATCGCTTTGAATTTTCTTTTTCTGAAATAGCATCTGACTCAAAATTGAAAAAGGAAGCTCTTGGTGCTAATTTATGCTCTTCAAATATTTGATGATTATAATGAAAAGCTTGTTCTGGAACTTTAATTAATTCTTCTTGTTTACATCCTATTAATAGGAAATAAGAGATAAGAATTAGTATAAATTTATTCATTACAATGATGTTTATTAATAGGATTTCATAAAATCTTCAGCAAATATTTTAAGTAAATAAAACAAAAGCTCTTCTGCATTTTCTTTTGTAAAAACAATAGGGGGCTTAATTTTTAAAACATTATGATCTGGGCCGTCGATACTCATTAATATACCGTGATCTTTCATTCGGTTTGCTAAATAATCGGTTTGTGCTTCTAAGGGGTTTAATTTAGAGTCCACCAATTCAATTCCTAGAAATAAGCCTTGACCTCTAACCTCACCAATAATTGGAAATTCCTTCGCTAATGCTTTTAACTCTCCTTTTAAAAAGTCACCAACAAGCAAGGCATTTTTCTGTAATTTATCTCGCTTTACTGTTCGGATTACTTCCGTAGCAATAGCACAAGAAACCGGATTTCCACCAAAAGTGTTAAAGTATTCCATTCCGTTAGCGAATTTATCTGCCACTTCTTGTGTGCAAGCAACTGCAGCAATGGGATGTCCATTTCCTAAAGGTTTTCCTATGGTAACAATATCTGGAACTACATTATGTAATTGAAATCCCCAAAAAGTTTTTCCCATCCTTCCGCAACCGGTTTGTACTTCGTCTGAAATACAAATACCTCCTGCATCTCTTACTAATTGATAGGCATTGCTTAAAAATCCTTCTGGTAACTCTATTTGTCCTCCACAACTAATAATAGGCTCAATGATAAATCCTCCAACATTTCTTCCTTTATTTTGAATAGTTTCAATTTGCTTTTGGACTTCGGTTGCATAATCTTCTGCAGTATGATCTCCTCTATATTTTCCTCTAAAAGCATCAGGTAAAGGAAAAATATGAGTGTGTTCTGGCGCTCCTTTTCCTCCTTTGCCATCAAATTTATAAGAAGATAAATCGATACACATATTTGCATTTCCGTGATAGCCAACTTCCGAAGCAATAATGTCTTTTTCACCTGTCACCGCTTTTACCATCCTTATCGCTAATTCATTAGCCTCACTTCCCGAATTCACAAAATGTAATACATTTAATTCTGGTGGTAATGTTTCAATTAATTCCTTTGCTAAGGCATTGATGTTTTTATGTAAATAGCGAGAATTAGTATTGATAAGCGCCATTTGCTCTTGCCCTGCTTTTACAACTTGATAATTCTCATGACCTACGTGAGCTACATTATTTACCGTGTCTAAATATTTTCTTCCGAAGGAATCCATTAAATATTGACCCGCTCCACGAACCATTTCAATAGGAACTTTATATTGTAAACTTAAACTTTTACCTAAATGTTTTTTGCGGTAATTAATGAGATCTTTTTGACTCGTATTTTCTTTTTTCTGAAGCGCTTCAGAATTGAATAATAAATTAGGATCTGGGCAGATACTTTTCCAAACTTCGATTTCTGAAAAATAAGCAACTCCTGGATAATCAACTTTATAATCTAAGAGGGATAATAGTACTTGAAAATGAAGATGAGGTGCCCAATTTCCGTTTTCTGGATAATTACCTAGCTCCCCAATTTTTGTTCCTTTCTCAAGAATATCTCCCACCTTATTTTTAATAGCACTTTCTACACTTAAATGTCCATAAAGTGTGTAAAATGTTAGGGTTTCAGTTTGATGCTTTAAGATAACTAAGCCACCGTATTCTTTATCTCCAGCATCATTAATTGCAATTATAACTTCGCCTTCTAATATCGTATGAGCTGATGTGTTTGAAGGTAACCAATAGTCAATTCCTAAATGAATACTCCTGCTTTCTCTTCCGTTGTTTCCTATTCGGTCATAGGCAGAAGAAGTATAAATGGGTCTGGGTTCTAAATATCCACCTGCGATTATTTTAGTAGGAACATCTTTTTGAAGTTGATTTATTTTATACTGAAACCATTCCAAATTATTAAAATCCTCCTGATGCCCCATCCAAGTGCTTGAAACACTTAGGTCGATAGAATGTACTTCATTTAAATCGATGGAAGGGAATAATTCTGAAAGATGAAACTTATTTTTAGAAGCCCATTGATGAAATAATTCTTCACAAGGTTGTGGGGAATATCCACATGCTTCTCTAAAACTATAATGTGCAAATTCAGGAGACACCTGATACCATTTTCTTAATACTTCCCATGCAGGTTTTTCACTAATCCATAAATATTCATTGTCTGGCTCTTCAATTTTACTCATTGCCGCTCTTGTAACAATAATTACTAATCGCATAGCAATGGCATCGTATAAATGTTGCAATTCTACCGCCTCTAAAGGGAAGGTTGAATGATACCCTTTTACTAAATCTAATAAAGCGTTTAAAGGGTCTTTGTGCCCAAAAGCACCATAAGCACAAAGAATGGCTAGATCATTTATTGTTTGCGTGTATAAGGCATCCCCATAATCTATTGCTGCCTTTGCCCTTGGATTAAGAATGTCGTCTGAAACAATAATATTATTGTCATTTGGATCATTGTGTACGACACTTTTCCGAAGTTTTAAATAAGATGTTTGAGCTGTTTCAAATCTCTCTTGATGAAAGCTTAGAATTTCTTTTTTATCTTCAGAAAATAAATGAAGTTGCTCCTTGGTCCAAAGGGATTGCGCAATATCCCATTCAAATTTATAATGTGCTTCAGGATGATCAAAATTTTGAAGTGATTTTGTTAGTAAGCCGCATTGTTCCCCTAAGCTAAATCGAAAATCTTCTAATTGTGGATTTACAGCACTCCAAACTCTGCCGGAAATCCAAGTAAGTAATCTTACAAATCGTTTCTTTCCAAATTCATCTGTAATTTCTGAAATGGAATTTCCATGGATATCTAAAACTACTTTTGGAGCTATAAGATCTTCATCACTGGCTTCAATTGTTTGTAATAAGTCTTGCTGAAAATCAAGATATTTTTTATTCTCGTCTGGACGTGAAATTTTCAGAATATAACCTTCCTTATTTTCAACTTTCATTCTGAAGTTGAAATCGACATAGCCAGGTAGGGAAGAGGCTTTTCCTTTAATATGGTACAGCTCAAAAAGAATTTTTTCGGCTTGTTTAGAAGTTATTTTAATAGTGTTGTAATCCATTTAATCGTTCATTAAAAGCATTATTATATGTGCTGCACTCCAACTGAAATTTTGTGCATTTAAACCCCCGCCGGTAATAGGGTGGTAATTTTCTCTAATTGACTTTCCTTTTCCTAGAACCCCTTCAGCGCCTTCTAGTATTTGGATGGTTGCTTTATTTGCATCTTCAATAAAATCATAATTCCGCAACCCTTTTACCCCAAAATAAGCTTGATCTAACCAATTAGGGCCTCTCCAATATCCTTTTAATGGATTGAATTTTTCATGGTCAGCACTCATAGTTTGAAAAGGAACCTTGGTATAAAACTTCTTAGGATTCATCATTTTGTTTTTTACAGCCCCTGCTTGTTCTTGGGAAGCTGCTTTTGCCCACAGCGCTGTCCATCCTTCACTACCTTCTCCTTTGATAAATTTATCACCATCTAAATTAGTGTCGTAAAACCAACCGTCTTCTTTATCGTAAAATTGAGATTGTATACGACTTTTTAAATGTGCAGCTTCCTCAGTATATCGACTAGCATCTTCTTGATGTTGAAGTGCTTCTGCTAATGTTGAAAGGTAAAGTTTCTCAGCATAGAGGTAGGCGTTTAAATCAACAGATTCTTGATCTATGGAATAAGCACCTTCTGAATTTTTAAGAATTTTAGAATCATCAAATCGGATAGCATTGTCCATACCACTTTCCCATTTGGCAGCAATTAGACTTCCATCTGTAGAGCCATATTCACATAATCCATCTTGATCGTGATCTCTTTTTAAATACCACCATTCATGATATTTTTTTAGTTTTGGATACATGTATTCTATAAAAGCTAAATCCTTGTCTTTTTCATAGATTTTTGTAACAGCCCAAGCGGATAGAGGAGGTTTGGTATCTCTATAATTATGCTTTTCTATGGTGGTATCTCTAAAAACACAATCGGCAACAAAACCATCTTCATTTTGAAATTCGAACATGAGTTTCATTTGTTTTTTTGCTAATTCTGGATTGTAATAAGAAAGGCCTGCCGCGTGTTTCCATGAATCCCAAGACCAAAACCCATTAAACCATTTATAATGATAGCTTGGAAAAAGACCTTCGTATTTTATTTCTCCAGCTGGAATTCTCCAATTGTTTTGTAAAGTTAGGCTTGCTTTGGCTAACACTTCGGAATAGATACTATCTGAAAAGGGTTTTCTTTTATTGGAAATAAGGGATTTTAATTCTGAATTTTTTTCAGATTTCCGAATCGATAAAATCGAATCGAAATCGATTGTTTTTAAAATGTTTGATTCTGTTTCCCATGAATATTCAGAAAAAATAAAGGTTTGAGAAATATTAATTTCTTTAGTTTCCTTTGGTTCTAATTGTATTGTTTCAACAACAGTATTATAAATACTATCGAAACTATTAATCTTAGTTCCTTTTTCAAAAACAATATGTCCTATAGCATCGCTTTTACTAGAATTAATATTTAACTGATTGCCATTAGAAGAAAAGCTTAAGCCATCTGCAAATATAGTTTGACCTTTCCATTCTACAGAAACCTCTAATGGATGCTCCCCATCATTTGTAATTGTAGATTTTATAAGTGCTGTATGCCCCGAACTGTAAACAAGTTCTTGTTTTAGGCTTAGATTTTCAGAATTAAAAACTTGTTCTAAATGGCTATTATAGCTGTTTCTTTCTGTATTAGACCAAATAATGTCTTGGTTGTTTTGGTTCTTTATTGAGAGTTGTGATAGCGAGGGGCTAATCCAAACGCCATTTTGCTGAGTCATTAAAAAAGGTCCAGAAAAGCCACCATTATTTACTATAGAATCTGGAAAACTATAAGCAAACCATGCACCTTGATCTGAAAATATAAGTCCATTTTTATCTTTAGGATGCTTGGGAATAAGGTTATAATCCAAAATGTTTTTACTATAATTCAGATAGGATAAATCTTGAGTTTTTGCTGTTTCACTTTCAGTCTCACAACTAAAAACGACTACTAGCGCTAAGATGTATATGATTTTTTTCATCGCAAAATAAATCCGTTTTTCATTGGGTCCTTAGGATCGATTACAAAAGTGTGCATTCCAGTAATGTGTGCAGTTCCTTCTACTTGTGGGATTACAGCTTTGTATGGTCCATAATCTTCTTCTGAAATTAGAGACCCTTTAAATACCGATCCAGTAATACTCTCAATAGTCATGCTTTCTCCAAAATCAATTTCTTTTCTGGCTTTATGAATAGCCATTCTTCCAGAAACACCAGACCCAGTTGGACATCGATCTACTTCTCCTTCTGCAAAAATGCAAACATTACGACTGTCTACTCCCAAAGCTTGTTGGGTATTGTCGATAAAAATAGTTCCATAAAGAAAACTTAAATCGCCTTCTTCAGGGTGATGAATACTGACATCTGAAGCCATTACGGCACGTTTAATATCCATTCCATATTTTATTAAATCGTTATAGGACTCAGTATTTAATTGAAAATCAAAATTATTTTTAGCCATATCTACGAAAGCATAAAATGCTCCGCCATAGGCAAGATCGTAAGTTACATTTCCTAATCCAGGCACCTCTACTTTTCTATCTAATCCTGTAACAAAACTTGGAACGCAATGAAATCGAACCCCTGTTACTTTTTCACTTTTCACATGAGCAAAGGAAGTTATTCGACCACAAGGGGCGTCTATTTTTAAAATATTATCTCCCTCTTTTACATCTACCCATTTCATTTCGATAGCCAAGGTAGAAATAGCAATTATCGCATGACCACACATAGTTGAATATCCTTCGTTATGTAAAAATAAGATTCCAAAATCACCCTCATCATCGTTTGGAGGTACTAAAATACAACCATACATATCGGCATGACCTCTAGGCTCAAACATTAAAGAAGTCCTTAAAAAATCGAAATTGTCTTTACAATATTGACGATATTCTAAAACAGAATTCCCTTTTAATTCTGGAAACCCATCAATTATTACTCGTAAGGGTTCTCCTCCAGTATGCAAATCTATCGTCTTAATTTGAAGCCAATCTTTGTTGGGTTCAAATTGTGTTTTATGTAATATATTTTGATAGGTCTTATTCATTTTTAAATTTATTATAAAAATAATTGGCTGCTATTAAATCTTCAAGAGCATGCCCAACCGACTTAAAAACAGTAATCTCTTTTTTGCTAATTCTCCCTTTTTTAGTTCCAGAACAAAGCTCAAAAAGGTCCGCTTTAATATCAGATTCTTTTAAAGTGCCATTCTTAATTGGGATTACAATATCGCCACTCTCTTTTAATCCTCCTTCATATGTGTCCACATAAACAGAACTTCTTGTAATTGTTAAATCGTCTGCTTCTCGCATATCTTTTTTATATGCACCAACCAAGTCTATGTGTTGTCCTTCTTTTAAATATTTTCCAAAGACCAAAGGTGTTTTTGATAAAGTAGCACAAGAAATGATATCTACTTCAGATATTTTATCTTCAATAGTTTCTATTGCTTTTACAGAATAGATTTCATTTTTTAATTCATTACAAATTGCTTTGGCTTTATCGAAATTACGTCCCCAAACAAATACTTTTTTTATCGGCCTAACACTTGCATGTGCCTTTATTAAGTTGATGGATAATGCTCCAGTACCAATCATTAATAAAGAAGAAGCGTCTTTAGTAGATAAATATGAGGATGCTAATGCAGAAGCCGCCGCAGTTCGTTTTACCGTTAAGTTTTTGGCTTCAATTATAGCTTTTATAGTACCCTTTAAAGCATCTAAATAAAGGTAAGTCCCTTGAATAGATGGCAAATCGAATTGTCCATTTTCTGGACTTACGGTTACAATTTTCACTCCTGCATTTTTGCTAGGATTCCAAGCTGGCATTATTAAAAGAGTAGTGTCTTCTTGAACTTCTGGATTTGGAAAATCATGATGATGACGCATGGGAACGATAACTTCATCCCTTTTAAAATTGTTTTTTAATTCTTGAATTAATTCCGAAAAAACAGTGTTTTCTTCTATAAAATTAGCATCAATTTGTGGTATTGCTTCCATGGCTTTAAAAATAACTAAATCTTAAGGACTAATCTCATATTACCCAGCGATTAGCTAAAATTAGAGTAATGATGGATAATATAGTACTATATCTTTCCTATAATTAATATACTTATTTTTGAATAGCAAAATTAAAATTATGAATTTAATTACTTCCCGAACAGTTATGCAAAAATATACGGAATCAGATTTTGAATCTTTTTGCGATGTAATCTGCAATGATGAGGTGATGTTGCATATTTCTGGTAAAGGAAATCCAAGAGAAGTAGCTTTTAAAAAATTTAAAGCAATATTAGAAACCAATAAAGAGAATGATTTTTATGGGGTTTATAAGGTAATTCTTCTAGAAACAGATGCAGTAATTGGTTTTGCCAAAATTGTTCCATATGAGGCAGAATCCATGGAAATAGGCTATGCACTTTTAGCTCCTTTCTGGCGAAAAGGTTTTGCTACAGAATTAATTGATAAAATGAGAAATCAATGTTTTGAATATTTCCCAAATAAAAAAGTCATGGCGATTGTAAATAAAGACAATATCGGCTCGATAAAAGTTTTAGAAAAATCTAATTTTAACCTCTATAAACAAGGAGAGTTTAATGAGTCTCCTTGTTTATTTTTTGAATATTAAAAATAGCCTTTAAAAGTCCTTTTTACTTGCTTGTTTTTTAATAAAATAAGTTGGGATAAGAATCCATATACTGAGTACTGCAGTTGATACTACAAAGCCAAAATTGGTTCCGAAGAATTTCTGAAAAACAGCTCCAGTATATCCCAATAAAGCAGAAATGTCTAACTTTAATAAAATTAAAACTCTAGATAAATCTATAGGGTTAAACATGGTCGCTATTAGGGAAAACTTATCTAATGGATAATCTTCAAAAAACATTAGAGACATCAAGAAAATTCCATCATAAATAACTGCCATAAACAGCCAAAGTAATATCGCATAACCAAAACCTTTTATTTTATTTTCGTTGGCTAGTGCTATATTAAATGCTAAAGCTGTAAAAATTAAAGTTAAAAAAGTACCTGTGATAAGTAACAGTACAAAATCCCAAATGGCGCTCGACATAAAAACACCGTAGAATACAAATGGTAATCCTAATCCGAGAATAAGACTCATGGAAAGGGATAAAGCAACTCCAAAATATTGGCCAAGAAAAATGGAGGTCCGTTTAACTGGTTGTGCTAATAATAATTCTGTGAATTCTTTAGAATTATAATAATACATCACTCCAAATATCGTCCCAATTAGAGGCACTAAGGTGATGATAACATTCATTAATGTGATGACTGCTTTAGAAAGATTGTTATTTAAAAATAACAGCACAATACCTAATAACAGATAGAAAAAGAAATATACATAACTCCAACGGCTACGCATTAAATCGTAAAAACTATATTTTAATATTTTAAGCATAACTTTTAGTTAAAATGGATGCAATTGCATGTTCAAAATCTGGTTGATCGGTTTTCGATTTAAGTTCTGAAATAGTTCCTTTAAAATAAATTTTCCCTTCTAAAAGGAATACAATCTCATCGGATATTTCTTCAACAAAACTCATAATATGAGAGGTAATAAGAATGGTTTTGCCTTTTTCTTTTTCAGAATTAATTAAACCTTTTAATCTTATTAAAGCTATAGGATCTAAACCTGTTGTAGGTTCATCCAATATTATTAAGGGACTATCGAACATAAAAGTTAGCACTAAATTCACCTTTTGTTTAGTCCCACCAGATAGATTACCTAATTTTTTATTTAAAAAAGGTTCTAATTTAAAAAGCTCGATTAGTTCCAAATCTTTTTGAGTGTAATTCGCTCTTAGATCTTTAATCATTTTTATAAGCTCCTTAACAGAAAGGTTGTTAGGGAAGTTCGCAATTTGTGGTAAATAATCTATTTCTTTACGGTATTTCCAGTCCTTTTTTATGGTATTACCGTTTAATTTAATAGTACCTGATTGGGGAATAACCATTCCTAAAACACTTTTTATTAGGGTTGTTTTTCCAGAACCATTTGGACCTAAAATCGCAAATATTCCCCCTTGATTAATATCAAGATCCACTCCTTTTAATACTTGGTTTTTGCCAAACTTTTTATGTAATTCTTTAATTTCAATCATTAGTTATGATTTTCATTTGTGGGTAATTATCTAACAAATTATCTGGGGTAAAAACCGGAGATACTTTTTCAGAAAAATCGATGATGTCAATAAATAAACTTCTTAGTAAAATGATGGTCTCTGGTGTTCTATTTACAATATATGAAAACAACTTAACTGGGCGATAGGGGACATCTCCTATGCCATCCTTGTCGAGATCATAACCCGTATAACTACTCCAATAATTATGATCAAACATATTATCGTTTAACTTACTATTATACGAAAGATCAAAGGAGTTATATAAAAAATTGTTTTCAATAAAATTGTTAGCATAACAAGCGCCACGGAATTTTATAGCCCAGCCATTTCCAATAAAATGGTTGTTTTTATAAATAATTCTATTGGTTCCTTCAATGTTAATTCCAATGGTATTAGTCTCGAATGTATTTCCTATTATTTCTGAATCGTTTATTTCTTTTAAAAGAACACCATAGGAAGCAGAACCCCAGTTGTCCTTAAATAAGTTGTCGTACATTTTTATTCTTTTAGAAAACATTACCGCTACACCAGCACCGTTATTCTGAAAGATATTGTTTTGATATAAGTCGTCGTTTGAAAACATAAAATGAAGTCCATAACGAATGTTTTCTCGACTTTTATTATTAGTGATTTTACAAAAATCTGAAAACTCTAAATAGATTCCATCTCTTACATGAGTGATAATATTTTGATCGATTTCTATGTTTTTACAATACCATAATTGGATTCCGTTACCAGAATTATATTCCTCTACAGCATCTCCAATAATATTATTATGAAACACTTTTCCGTCCGATGATTTTTCTAAAAAGATTCCGAAGAAAAGCTTCTCTAGCTTTAAATTTTGAATCAAAAAATTCTTGCTTTTTATAACTCGTACGGCTGCATAATCTTCAGTATAACTTGTTCCAACATTAATAATATATAAGCCATCTATCGTAACATTGTCTGAAATAATGGTGATAATTTCCCCTTTTAATTCTCCGTCAATTACTGGATAGTTTTCACCTATTATAGTTAAAGGCTTGTCTATAACAATATTCATTTCTTTATAAGTGCCTTTTTTAACAACAATGGTGTCAAAATCTTTCGCTTGAGCAATAGCTTCCTTTATGGATTTATATTCACAAGTAGAACAAACTTCCAAAGTATTCCCATATGCGAAATGCGTTGGAAAACTAAAAAATAACGTGAATAAAAGGATATAAAATAATTTCATATATATTTAAAGTAATCCACCACTTCTGGTACTAAATCCTACAAAAACAAAAGCTACTGCAATTAGTGTCACCGCAATAATATGATAGGATAAGGGTTTTAAATTTTTTTTTGGAATTAATACTAATCTTGCATGTAGAGCAAGTAATAGGGTTGCAATTAAAAGAATAAATTTAATACTAATATGTTTGGTGTAATGATCTGTAAAATCGAATAAAAATAGGTCTGGAGTATATTGAGTTGCCATATATATTCCAGTAATTACCAATAGTAATAGTGCGGGAATACCTATGCGTTCATATCTAGATTCGAAAGTTTCTAGTATACTAAAATCATTGTACTTTAGCGCTTTTGGAAGAAATGTAAAAGACAATATTAAGTGTCCTCCGGTCCAAATAGTAGCACTAAGGATATGAATAAAAATTATAATTTTCAGAAACATAAAATTTAGGATTTTAACAATCTTGAAGATACATAAAAATACAACTCAGATGGGGGGCTTCTTATACAGCAAAAAGAGTTTATTAATTATTATTAAAATGAATTAATAATTCATCCCAGGAATAAATGTCCCCTTCTTTTGCCTTTTTTAAGGTTAATGCCTCCTCCTTTGTTGGAACTGCTGTTAGAAACTCTCCCATAGGACTTGGAATGTTTTCTGAAATAATAAAGGTGGCCGAATTAGCATCGATTAAATCTCTAGGATTGTTATAATCTGCAACTAATAATAATCCAACTTCTTTAGAGTCTGTTTCCTTTAGGTAATTGATCATGCACTCAGTAGCATCAAATTTAAAGGCTTTTCCTTTTTTGGTAACCATTTGTGCTGAATGTTGTTGATCTACGATATTCATTCTACAAAAATGACAGGCATCTTTGCCATACTCAATTTTTTGAGGTTGTACCGTACAAGAAATAAAAAACAGAAATGATAATAATGAAAACGTAGTGATTAGTTTTTTCATCTGTATTTTTTTTAGTAGTTATGGTAATCTAATATAATCTAAGGCGATTAAAACAAACTATTACGGGGAAAGTTTAACTTTAATCGCTTTAGATACTAATATTAGGTTTTCTTATGTTCTTTTTTGCCTACAAAATAAGCGATAAATCCAAAAGTTATTCCTAAAGCTAAGAAAAAAGCTCCAAGTCTAGGGTAGGAATGTGCTCGGAAATTTAATATGTCCTTTGTTCCAAATAATGGGGGCTGAAAACCCATTACAGATCCGTCAGGGTTTGTAAATTTCATAATCGCTTTAGGGTCTAAATTATGACCATAATCATGTTCCCAAAGGTAAAAATCATAAAGTCCGGCCATACTGACTACCACCATTAAAATAAACCATCCTAAGAACCATTTATGATTCATAAATATTCCAATTAAGAGCCCTAAAATGGTAGTTATAATAATACCAATTGGAAATACTTTAAATTCTGGGATTGCATCAGGAATATATTTCATCCCTACATAATGGTTCATAAGGTTTATGTTTTTAATATCATGTGGATGCATGTCAGAAAAATCATTGATATGAATATTCATTCCTAATGGAATTGGATATTGTGGAGCTTCTAGGGTTATATTCCAAAGTGGAAATAAAAATAAACCTAGAGGGAGTAATGCTCCAATAATCATTATTAAACGTGACTTTTTCATTTTTTCTAAATTAGAATTAGTAATAAAAGATAAATGGCTGAATGGATCACATTCTTAAATATCTTATTTATTTCAAACTTATTTATTGGTTGACAATGAGTATGAAAGATTAAGAAAACCTTCTAAAATTTAAATAATGATGGGTTTTTAGTTTTTTTTAATTGGATTTTTATTGATTAGATTTAAAAGACGGGAGAAATTAACAACTCCCGCCTTTTTGGAAATACACTAATCACTAATCAATAAATACTTCCACTACTAAAAACATATTAGTCTTCACCTAAAGACCATTTAAGCTCTATATCTGAAGAAGCAGGGGATACTCTTACATATCCTTGCATCTCTTGATGTAATGCTGAACAGAAATCTGTACAATAGAATGGCCAAACACCAACTTGTTTAGGTTCCCATACAAATGTTTCTGTTTGTCCTGGCATAATTAATAATTCTGAAGTATTAGCTCCAATCATACTAACTCCGTGAGGTACATCGTAATCTTGTTCTAAATTTGTTACGTGGAAATAAACTTTGTCTCCAACTTTAACACCTTCTATATTATCTGGTGAGAAGTGACTACGGATCATTGTCATATAAATATGAACTTCTTTTCCATTACGTTCAACTCTAGTTTCATCGTCATTTTTCGCAGCATATGGGTGCATATTTTCTTCTAACTTATAAAGTTTTTTAGAATTTTTAGCAACAATATCGGCTGGAATACCAGCAGCATAATGAGGCTCCCCAATAGTTGGGAAATCTAATAATAATTCCATTTTTTCACCTGTAATGTCAAATAACTGTGCAGATTGAGTAACCTCTGGGCCAGTTGGTAAATAACGGTCTTTGGTAATTTTATTCATTGCAACTACATATTTTCCGAACGGTTTTCTAGAGTTTCCTCCAGGAATCATTAAGTGACCTACAGAGTAATACGTTGGTTTTCTATCTACAACTTCCCAAGTTCCTAATTTCCATTTTACAACTTCAGAAGAGATAAAGAAGGTAGTGTAAGCGTTTCCTTTTCCATCAAATTCTGTATGTAAAGGTCCTAGGCCTGGTTGTTCAACAACCCCTGCAAGAACATCTTCGAAGTTAAGAATTGGAATTCCATAAGCATCACCTGCAAATTTTTCGTTTTCAATAGCATCAATCATTTTAGTAAATGAGTGAATAGTTAAGTTAGCAGAAAGCTTCCCATTACCTACAATGTATTCTCCAGAAGGATCTACATCACAACCGTGAGGAGATTTAGGAGTTGGCAATAAATAAACTGCTCCAGGAACTTCTGAAGGATTTACTACTAAAACTTCTTTCTTCATTGTTGAAGTTGCAGTATGTGTAGATTCATCATAAACGTTATGTGCATAATTAGCTGGCATTTTTGTTCCACCACCATTGTTCACGTATTCTTCAATTTTTTTCCAGTTAATTGCTGCAATAAAATCTTTGTCGTTTTGAGAAGAATTTACCTCCATTAATGTATGTGCTTCTTCTGTGTTATAAGTTGTAAAGAAGAACCAACCATGAGATTTTCCACGACCTGGGTGAGATAAATCATAGTTAAACCCTGGCATAATTATTTGGAATTTTATATCCATATGACCTTCTTCAGGATCTACACTAATAAAAGTTAAGGCACCTTTAAAGTTACCTTTATATTCATTAATAGGCATATCTCTTTGCGGTACTGGTACAGAGAAACGAGTTCCAGCTACTACATATTCTGTATTTTCAGTAACAAAAGATGAACTGTGGTTACCTGCACTGTTAGGGACTTCGATAATCTCAGTAGTTTCAAAAGTTGTTAAATCAATTTTTGCAATACGAGGAGTATTATTACCATTGATAAATATCCAACGACCATCTAATTCACCATTAGTTTGTGAAATGTCTGGGTGGTGTGAATCATCCCATGGAATAAAACCATGAGAAGTATTTAACATTGGTTTTGTTTCTTCATTATAACCCCAAGCTTTTTCAGCATCTTGAGAGAAAACAGGAATTACCTTAAATAAACGCCCAGATGGAAGTCCATAAACTGCTAATTGTCCACTAAAACCTCCAGAAATAAAGGCATAGTACTCGTCTAATTCACCTGGTGCTACGTATACTTTTTCAGCAGCGCTAGAAGAAAGTGCTCCTTGATTATTGCTAGTAGATTCGCTGTTATTACAGCTAAATAATCCAGCTACAATTACCAATGCTACTAAAATATTAATTGTTTTTTTCATTATGTAGTATTTATTGTTTTGTTAATATTTATTCTGTTGGGGGTAACATTACTTTATCAATAACGTGTATAATACCGTTACCGGCTTTTACACTAGCTATGATTTTTGCACCTCCAACATATACATCGTCTCCTTTTACTTCCACCAAAACATCTTGGTTATTTGCCTGACCTAATTTTTTAAATTTCTTTAAAAAGTCTTTGCTATAATTCCCTGGAGTAACGTGGTATTTTAAAATATTTGCCAATACATTTTTATTCTCTGGCTTCACTAAATTTTCAACAGTACCTTCTGGTAATGCAGCAAAAGCAGCATCGGTTGGAGCGAAAACCATTAATGGACCAGCATTAACTAATGCATTTTCTAATTCAGCAGCTTGAACAGCAGCTACAAGAGTAGTGTGATCTGGAGACCCAATTGCTATTTGTAAAATATTCGGTGTCCCTTCATCATCACGTAGAAAAGCTTGGCCTTGTTTTTTTGCTGGTACTGCTTTTTCAGTGGCGGTATTTGATGTAGAATTTGTGTCTTTCTTTTCACCCGAATTGCAACTAGATACAAGTAAAATGAAAATGAAAGCAAACATTGTTTTTAATATTGTTTTCATGATTTTTATGGTTTTATTGGTTAAAGAATTAGTGGGAAAACTATAGTGTTCTAAAGTATTCCAATACGTTTCTAGCTTCTTCTTCGGTTAGATTTTGATTGGCCATTGGCGAACCATTATATTCCATTAATAAAGCTTTTGCATCTGCATCTTTTTTCACCATCTCATCAGGATTTAAGATCATATTCATAATCCATTCTGGAGAACGTCTTTCAAAAATCCCGTTTGGAGCTGGTCCGATGAACTTTTTTCCAATTTTATGACAGGCAGTACATTTAGATTTAAATACTTCTCCACCTTTTACAGCCATAGCTTGATCAATATCTGCACCTAATGTTATCGACTTAACAGGGCCAATTCCTTTATTAGATAGATCATAAGTAGTTTCTATCTTTTCTTTTTTAGCTTTTTTGGATTTTGTAGTTTTTGTTTTACCAACTTTTACTTTTTCCTTCTTTTCTTTTTTGTCATCTCCTCCACAACTTACAATGGTAAGTGAAAAGATAACTAGCAGTGACAGTTTAATTAGGTTCTTCATTATATGCTTTTTTGCGTTAATTTTATGTGGCAAAGATAAAAGTCACGGTACTTACAAAATATGACTTTTGTCATATCTATAAAAAAGATATAATGGTCTTATATTAATATAAATAAGCTTGATTCTTAATAAAATCTATATTTAATTTCTAGGAGTAGTAGTGTTTAGCATGAAATAATGAAGCTGAGTGATAAACCCTTTGGTGCCTTTATTTAATTCGTTTTAAAAAATGATATAAAGAATATCACAAGATTATTATAAGCATTCTAAATCTAGATAATGCCTTGCTGTTTTTTATAAAAAGCATCGGCTTGTAATTGCATAAGTTCTCTTGCTTTTTTACGCTTGTATTCGTAGAGTTCATCTTCTTCAGCAATGTCTCCGTAAACACGATTATTTATGCTTATGTCTGTTTGTAAAATCATTTTGCGTTGTTGCGCTTGTTGTGCACTCCAGGTAATAATAGAATTTTCTAGTTCCTCTAACTTTATATCGTAAGTGCCTTTTGGAGAAAGCAGCTTTGCTAAAATCGGAGAGGTTTCAATGGCTAAAAACAATAAGAAAATAAATAATGAAGGCAACCAGGGTAATTTATTTAATGCATTTACACGAGCCATAAGTCCATCAAATCCATCGATTACTGGTTGTGTTTCAGAAACTTTAGCTTGGTAGTCTATACTAAGGGTTTCCATCTTTACTTCTGCAGCTTTTATTTTTTCAGTATTAGTGTTTCTTAATTCCTGAAGTGCGGCTAACTCAGCATCATGTTTTTCTCTTTTCTCTTCATATACTGGACCCTTACCAATAAGCTCCGTGCCTTTTCTTCCTTCGGCTTCAGAGATATAAGTTTCATATAATTCGTTTACGGAAGTTTCTTTATCAGCCATTTCTTTCTTTAAAGCAACTATTTCGGCACTTAACACTTCCAAAGAAGGTGAATATTGTAATGCCAATTGATCTTTATTGACAAGAGTCATTTCGTTTTTTTCTTCCAGTAATACCTGATTGATTTCCTTTTCAAAAATCTTAAGTTCTAATGGTTTTGCAATAACTATAGCAATGATTATTGCCAATAGTAATCTTGGGCTTGCCTGAATAAATTCATCGAAAAAATTATCCCGTTTTTTGATGGTCGACACTATAAACCGATCTAAATTGAAAATGAGTAATCCCCAAATAAAACCAAAGAAAATGGAAGAATAATAATTATCGAAAACAGTATAAAGTGCATATGCCGAAGCAATAAATGCCATAACAGCTGTAAAAAACACGGTTGCACCTATACCTGCATATTTGGTTTGTTCTCCTGGAGAGCATTGTTCTAAAATATCGATGTCTGCACCCGAACAGAAAATAAAAAAGCGTTGTAACATTCTGAAGATTTATTGATTGATGAATCTATATAACGCAATTATTTATAGAATGTTACAAAAAAAAGCCTCGAAATTTCGAGGCTTTTATAACTGTTTAGTAATTGAAAAATAATCTCTTTTAAATATTTTCTTCTTTCGAGGGCACTCTTTTTTGTTCCAATTGACGTTTGTACTCAGTATTTTTTTTCTGTTCTTTTATTATTTGTCGCTCTTTTATTTGAACCTCTCTTTTTTGAAGTCTTTCATTATTGGTTTCAAGACGCATGGCAACCCTTTGGCTTTCCATCTCTTTATGTTGTAGCGTTCTCATTTGCTCACGTTCCACTTTTCTTTTATCCGCTAAAACTAATCGTTCTGCCTGTCTGTCTTGGTTTCTTTTTTCTAACTTAACTCTTTGGACTACTAATTTTTCTTCTTCTTTTTTAAGTTTCACTTTCTCTTTTTCCTCTTTAACCTTTACTTTTTCTTGTTTCACCTTTGGTGCTTTTGGTTCTTTTGGCGCCTTCGGTTCTTTTAGTTCTTTTGGAGGAGGTGGTGGCACATTTACTCCACTATCATTTACATCTTTTACCACTCTAATATTGTTTGGAACTTTTTCTACTTCAGGTGGAGGGGGAGGAAAATTAGGAAATGGCTGCGATTTTTTCCGTTGTTTGCTTGACATTAAATTGTATAGGTATTTTAGGCGATCAATATCAGACTTTTTAATTCTCATATTAGATTCGTCCATTTCATTATACTTCTTAGCCAACTTGTTATATTCATTAACTTGTGCTTTAGTGGCGCTATCTTGTAAAGTGTAATCTATGGGTTCAGAGCCTAGTCTTTCTATTTCTTCTTTAGCACTAAAGCTAAATAATAATAGGGCAACTAATGGAAATAACAATAAGGATCTAATCCATATTTTTCTTTTTGAAGTGTGTGTTTTCATAACTGTAAATCGTTTTTTGATGAGTGAATAATTAATTGAATTTGCCAATATTGGCGTTTGGGTATTTGATGAGAATACCAATAATAAGTTCTGATAATGATTCGATTCTACCCCTTTGGATAATACCGCTTCATCTGCTAAAAATTCGTGATTTAATTTTATACTATGCTTTATCACATATATAAATGGATTGAACCAAAATAATATTTGTAAAATTTCTATAAATAAGATGTCAATGCTATGCTTTTGTTGGGCATGAGCTTGCTCATGTAACATTACTTCTGGTGGAATTTCTTGTGCCTCGTATTTAGATTTATTCAGAAATATATATTTAAAAAAAGTATGAGGCATTACTTTATCCTGAAGCAATACTTGAATATAGGAAGACAGTTTTAGCTTCGGATTTCTTTTAATTTTTAAGAGTATCGTTATTAAGTTTTTTGAAAATCGAAATCCGAAAACAGCAATTCCCAAAAGATATATAGAACCTAATATTACAGGAAGTTTTTCTAATAATAGCATATAATTATCAGAGCCAACTTCATTTATATCTGAAAATATAACTGGCTTATTATCTCCTGAAAGGGAAGTGTAGCTTACAAATGTGATAAGTGGGATAATAATGGAAAGGACAAGTGCTCCTAATAGGTAAAGCCTTTTAAAGGTATGCATGTTCTCTTTTTCTAAAAATACTTTATAGAAAAGGATAAATGCTCCTAAACAAGCTGCAGATCTTAATAAATAGAATTCCATAATTATTTCTTTTGAATTTCAGAATCGATTATAGCCTTCAATTTTTTTAATTCGTCTTTGGTTAAATTAGTTTCCTTTGTAAAAAAGGAAGCAAATTGCGAAGCACTATCGTTGAAAAAGTTTTTAATCAATCCATTTACATGTTTAGAGAAATAATCTTTCTTTTTTACCAAAGGATAATATTGTCTAGAATTTCCCATTTGAGTGTACCCTACAAAACCCTTGCCAATCATTCTTTTTAATAAAGTTGCAATGGTAGTAGTTGCAGGTTTAGGTTCAGTATATAATTCTAATAAGTCTTTCATGAATGCTTTTTCCTTTTTCCAAAGGAATTGCATTAGTTGTTCTTCGGTATTTGATAATTTCATGCTTCATTAATATTTTGACTCTACAAACGTAGAACAAATATTTTGATTCTACAAGTGTAGAGGTGAAATTATTTTTTTCAGAAGAAATTTATTTGCTAGATTAAGGATTACACCTACTTTAGCGATTCTAAATATTAGTATATGAGTTTCGAAAGAGAAGTAAGAAAAAGAGCAGAAGAAAAGTGTGAGTTTTGTGGACACGATGAGCATCTTGCGATGTATGTGGTGCCAAAAACTCCAGAATATATAGAAGGTGTAGAAACTGCTGTTTTGGCATGTGCCACTTGTAATTCTCAATTTGATGATGAAGAAAATAGAGATGCCAACCATTGGCGTTGTTTAAACGACAGTATGTGGAGCCCAGTAGCTCCAGTACAAATAATGTCTTGGAGAATGCTTCACCGATTAAAATCTTTTGGATGGTCTCAAGATTTATTAGATATGATGTATTTAGATGAGCAACAATTAGAATGGGCAGCAGCAGAAAAAGACAATGAAGATAAAACAGATGCAATCATTCACAGAGATGCTAATGGTGTCGTTTTACAAACAGGGGATAGTGTTGTCTTAATTAAAGATTTAAAAGTAAAAGGCTCTAGTTTGGTTGCAAAACAGGGTACTGCTGTACGACGAATTTCTTTGGATCGTGAAAATGAAAAGTTTATTGAAGGTAAAGTAGGACCTACTCAAGTTGTTATTATTACAGATTATGTAAAGAAATTATAATAAATAATTTATTATAAAAAAAAAGCCTCGAAATATTTTTCGAGGCTTTTTTGTTTCTATTATTTACTCATCTCCGTAAAATAATGATAGAACTGTGGAATGGTTTCAATTCCCTTTAAGTAATTCCATATCCCAAAATGTTCGTTAGGGGAGTGGATGGCATCACTATCCAATCCAAAGCCCATTAAAATGGTTTTGCTTTTCAATTCTTTTTCGAATAAAGCAACAATAGGAATACTTCCTCCACTTCGCTGTGGAATAGGAGTTTTTCCGAAAGTAGCTTCATAGGCTTTTTCAGCAGCTTTATATCCTAAACTATCTATAGGAGTTACATAAGCTTGACCACCATGGTGTGGAGTTACTTTAGCACTTACTCCAGCCGGAGCGATACTTTCAAAATGTTTTGTAAATAATTCAGTGATATCTTCCCAATTTTGATTCGGTACTAATCGCATCGAAATCTTTGCATAAGCTTTACTAGCAATTACAGTTTTTGCACCTTCGCCAATATAGCCTCCCCAAATACCATTAACATCTAGGGTAGGTCTAATCGAATTACGTTCGTTGGTGGTATATCCTTTTTCTCCATAGGTGTCATTAATGTCTATGGATTTTTTATAGGCTTCCTTACTAAAAGGAGCTTCTCCCATTTTTGCTCTTTCTTCTAAAGAAAGTTCATCTACATTATCGTAAAATCCTGGAATAGTAATATGGTTGTCTTCATCGTGTAGCGAAGCAATCATTTTTGTTAGAACATTGATAGGATTCGCTACTGCACCTCCGTATAATCCACTATGTAAATCCCGATTAGGGCCTGTAATTTCTACTTCAACGTAACTTAGACCTCTAAGTCCAGTAGTAATGGAAGGAACATCTGGAGATATCATTCCTGTATCACTTATTAAAATAACATCGTTGGATAGTTTTTCTTGATTTCGTTCTACAAACCATCCCAAACTTTCACTACCTACTTCTTCTTCCCCTTCAATCATGAATTTAACATTACATGGAAGTTGATCGGTTTTGGTCATGTATTCTAATGCCTTTACGTGCATATACATTTGCCCTTTGTCATCGCATGCACCTCTAGCAAAAATGGCACCTTCTGGATGAAGTTCTGTTTTTTTAATCACTGGTTCAAATGGTGGACTATCCCAAAGATCTAATGGATCTGGTGGTTGTACATCATAATGTCCATATACCAAAATAGTAGGTAAATCTGGATTTATCATTTTTTCACCATATACAATTGGGAAGCCAGGAGTTTCACAGATTTCTACTTTATCACAACCTGCATTTAATAGACTGTCTCTAACAACTTCTGCTGTTTTTACAACATCTCCTTTATAATTAGAATCGGCACTAATAGATGGTATTTTAAGTAAATTAATCAACTCCTCTATAAATCGGGATTTGTTTTCTTGTATGTAAGGTATTGCACTTTTCATATCGTTTTTTTTTGAAGAACGGCTAAGTTACTAAAAAGCATTATTTTTCTAATAGAGTTTGTTTGTAAATTGTAAATCTTATGTATATTTGCCATCCTTAAGCGGGCGTGATGGAATTGGTAGACATGCTAGACTTAGGATCTAGTGCTTCACGGCGTGGGAGTTCGAGTCTCCCCGCCCGCACCATAAGAAAGCTTCTCATAACGAGAGGCTTTTTTTATGACTTATTTTGTCTTTATTTATCAAAAAGACAAAAAAACTATTTAATTACTCCATCTCCTATTACTTAGGAACAAAAGCTGTAATTGAAATCTTATTTGCCATTCCTCTCTACCATCAGACCTTACGGTGTTGTAAAAAGCTCCTACTTGAGTATTAATTGGTAACTTACCCAATCTAATCTCTTATTTAATGGCAATCCCATATAAAGATGGAATTAAATATTTGGCCGCTTTTTTAGTATATCGCTTTGGGAATAAGCTTAAAATATTTTCTGTGATTGTAAAATAGAAATTAGGTAATTTTATTATAATTCCAGCTTTGCTCCAGATGGTTTGAAACTTAGAATATTGTGCATTTTTTAATAATCCCCCCATTTCTTTATAGGTCCATTCTTTTAGATGGAAACCTTCCGCTTCATCACAAAAAAAAGCAGAAACATCATGCGGGCCAGACATAGGGTGTGGCGCTCTAAAAATATATTTCCCACCTTTTTTTAGAATTCGGTGTGCTAATTCAAAATGCAATTTGGTGTCTTCTGGATGTATGTGTTCTATAAGTTGATCGCTAAAAACTACATCTATAGAATTACTTTCCAAGTCGTTTAATTGATAACCATCATAGCCAATAAATTTGAAGTTTTCTGGAACTTCTCCATTTTGGTCTTGTTGGTTCGAGATGTCAATTCCATATACAAGATCTACATCATTGGCAACTTTATAAGAAAACCTACAATCTCCAGGTGCGAATTCGACAAAAATTGTTGATTTATTAATATGATTTTTAATTAAAGAAAATTTATCTTTATTGGCAGTTATGGTCAGTTGTTCAGATCCTCTTCGGGTTAATCTAGGATGATCTGGAACTTTACTAAAAAGTTCACCATACATGGTTTCATGTATGTGTTTCCGTTCCTCACGATTGGCTTTTTTCAACTTATCGGCTAAAGATTTTTCTACTAAATAGTGATTTAATAATTGCTCATAACTTCGATTATCTGTTAATTGTTTTTTCAACTTCATGGCAATTTTTATCTGTGTATTTGTTTTAAAATAAAAAAACCAAGATAGTAACTTATTGTATATTTTGGAAAGAAAATATACACATAACAAAAGAGTTTTTTTAGGAAATGTTTTCTCTTTTTGTAAGCGTAGTTTGAAATTATTCTTCTACACTATTTCGTACAGAGGGTCGATTATCTTTCATGAGCCTTAAAAATAGTTTTACAGTAATCGACATTCCATTAATTCCTGAAACATTTTGTTCTACATAGTTTAAAAAAGAATTCAATTCTTTTCGATTATAAAGACTTCCGTTAAAAAACACAGCCGTTATCGATGTAGAATTTTTAATGTAGGCCAATGGGTTTTTCTGAAGTAAAATAATATCTGCAATCTTTCCTTTTTCTATGGACCCATATTCATTGGATACCGTAAAGTATTTGGAAGGATTAATTGTAGCTGTGGCCAATGCTTCCGCCGGTGATAACCCTGCTGTCACAAGTTCTGCCAGTTCTTCATGTAAGCTAAATCCCGGGAAGGAATAAGGGTCGTAAGAATCTGTTCCTGCTAAAATCTTCACTCCTCGTTTTTGTGCCAGTCCTGTTAATTCTAACCCTTTATTATAAAAATCTGTTCTAGTTTTTTGATTGCGTTCTTTGGTTCCTATTACATCATCTTTCCAAATATTTAAAATTATAGATGGAATGTATTTTTGCCTCTCATCCTTTAAGAATTCTGCATTATTTGCAAATGCCTCATATCGTTTAGTGATATGGGTGGGACAGAAATAGGTTTCGTTTTTTACCATTACATCTGCTAACTCATAAAACTTTTGTAATTCAAAATTGGCGAGCATTTCATCATAAGAGACTTTTAGAGATTCGGTTGGAATTTTTTCTAAGCGTATCGCCTTATAATATTCTCGTTTTTTTTCAGAAGCGGAATGACTATAATCAATAAACAAATGGGCATGCTCAAAGCTACGTTGCCCTGCATTAGATGCAACTAAAGGATTTACTTCATTTGGATAATGGCCAGCAAAATTTACGTTTTGTTTTTTTGCTTCTTTTGCTAACTTAAAATACCTGTCTGGCTCTATATTGGAATATATTTTCACAAAAGTAGCTTCGTCTTTTGCCGATCTATTTACCACTTGAATCACATCTCTTTCATCATAATTATCCCCAACAATTTCATCTGCAAAACCTATGATTCTTGGACCCAATAATTCTCCAGACTCAATTTGTTCTCGCCATAATATTCTTTCTTTATTAATACGAACAACACCTTGCATGTCTCTAATATTGGTCACTCCATTGGCAATATGAAGTGGCATCACGATTTGAGGGGCAAGTTGAATTGCCAAATGAGAATGCATATCCCATAAGCCCGCCATTGCATATTTATTATTTCCATCAATCACCGTATAATTGCTATCGTTTATTATGGAATCGCTATAAATGATTTGCACTATTCTGTTGTCTTCAATCAGGATAGATTGATTTGCAATAATAGAATCGTTTGCTACATCTACGATGTTTACATTAGTGATAATGTATTTATATAATCCTTTTTTCTGCGGAAGGGATTCAGGGCTTGGATAAAACACCAAAGCAAGAGCAAAGAGTACTACTAGTAAAGTAAAATACCCAAAATATTTAAGGAATTTTAATATTGATTTTTTCATTTTAGAATAATATTGGTCTGTTAAAAGGTATAGACGCTAAATATTATTATTCGGTTACAATAAAATCCCTAAGATTTACAGAGTTGTTTTTTAAGAGTTTTAAAGTTTTTTGATGAATGTATTTATTTCTTTTTGTAATGAATCTGATACTTGTTCATTTTCTAACCAAGTATGAATGCTGCCTAAATAGTGCATTCCTAAATAATTTGCACTTTCTATAAAAGACATTTCAAAGCCTTCTTTTAATTCTGAATCTGAACCACAGCTAATCATCCCCATTGATTTTCCTCTAAGTTTTCTTCCAGTATCTTTTTCGATTTTTAAACAATCTGATATTCGATCAAAGAAATTTTTCATGATTCCACTCATAGAATACCAGTAAACTGGAGTTGCAAAAATGAGGGTATCGTAATTATCAACTATTTCTCTCATCAAGGGCATAAAATCATCTCCTTGATTATTAAAGTCATAATCAAAACTAGAAATATTTTTTGATTTTAAATCGATGATGTCAAAACCTGTTTTCTCTTGTATGTATTTTGAAATGATGTTGGTGTTTCCTTCACTCCTAGAGCTACCTTGTATAATTACTCCTCTTTGATGCATTGTTAAGATATTATATGAAGGGGCAAAATTATAAGGTTTAATTATTTAATCCAATAGGGGGTGAATTTTGCTCTTATAATTTATCTCCAAATGCGGAAAGCTCTTTAAAAACAGGGGCTAGTTTAAGTCCCAATTTAGTAATTGAATATTCTGTCTTTTTCGGAAATTGATTGAAATCTTTTTTTTCAATTAATAGATCTTCCGTCATTTCTTTTAATTGCTGAGTTAATGCTCTTTTAGAAGCTTCTGGTAAACCCTTTTGAATGTCTTTTAACCTCAAGTTTGTGCTTAGAAGTTCATTTAAGATTGCGGGTTTCCACTTACCAGAAATTACATTTAGAGTTTTCTCTATGGAGCAATCCTCTTTTATGGGAGTTTTTCGTTCGTACAAATTATTCTTTTAATGGAGTATACTTCTTGCAATAAAAAAGAGTCAGAAATAGAACTCGTTTTGTTCAAGTTAGCTCTTGTTCAAATATAAATGTTTTTATTTTATTATTAAGTTAGGTAGTAATTAACACAACTACTTCGGAGAGTATCTTGGATGTAGATAGTAGTATCCAAGGAATTTTAATCCCAAGAAAGGCACTAATAGATATTAAAATAGACTTTCTCGAACAAACCCTAAAGGAGGAGGTTTGGAAAATAGTACCATGGCTTATGCCTTAACCGATGGATGATTTTACGTTCAGATAATTAATTAAGAATTCTACTCAATCCACTAAAAAGATTTTTCTCTAATGTTTCATAAGAACCATCAGATAAGAACAATTCTTTTATTTCGTTGAATAAAGTATCTTTTTCATCTTTGGAGTAACCATGTTTTTCCATGGAATAAAGCATTTTTTGGATGCTTTCATAATCACTACTCTTATTGACTTCCTTTTGAATCCCCTCAAAATGATCTATATTAATTTTAGACTTAATATAATCTGTTTCCTCTGGTGACACATTAAAATCAGCTTGTGAACAATACATTAATATGTAGGCTTTTAACTCATCTTTAGACCAGTTTGTTTCGAATTCATTCATTCTTTAAGATTTTAAATATGGATTAGTTAACATCAATAAGTTATATAATATGCCTAAAATTAATGCTTTTTGTTTAGACTGTATTGAATAATCTTAATAATTTATATCACTTATTAGTAGATCCTTTTTATGAGGTTTGCTAATTAGAAAAGGTAAGAGCGGTGATATAAGTTATTAATTATACTTATCCAGTTGCACTAAGCACCAATGACCATTATTTGATACATCTGTAGAGTAAATTAATTCACAGGTGCCGTAATTTTTCATTTTATTCTCTTGCGTATAAATATAAACTTTATCCCCATCAGCTGCATCATTATGATCTTCATCAAACTTTATATCTTCACCAGAATCATTTATGATTTTAATTTTTCTACCTTCAGTACCGCCTGCGATTCCTCTTATTTTTAGTTCATCATTCCCAGAATCTTTTCGGATAATAAAAACGGTTACATCGCTATTAGCTCCTCCTAAATCAAGGTCCCAATTGTTTTTAGTTTGAAACCTTTCTTCAAACAAAACAATTTTTTCTGTAGTTGAAGAACTAAAAGTATTGTTTATTGTAATTTCATCACTTCCATCAATAGTAATTAAATCAGAGCTTAATTCTGCTTTAATTAAAGTTCCATCTTGTTCTACAAGCAAAATTCCAACCCCTGAAATCCCAGAACCTGTTCTAGATAAGTCCTGTACAATAACTCTTCCGTTAACATCAAGTGCAGAATTTTCATTAGGATCTGTAGTGTTAATACCAACTTGTGCTATAGAAACATTTAAAAAGAATAATAAAAAAGCTAGCAATCCGAAAGTCTTTTCGGTATTTAAATAGTAGGTCATAAGTAGGCTCTAATTTAATAATAGGCGAAAGTATATTGTTGGGAAAATACTGACAAATAAAATAGCTTAAGTGCAGTAAAAAAACGTTAAAATACAGTTTGTTGTGAGTTTGATAAGATTAAAAACGGTATAATGTATTTAAATTTTTATTTATTATTGAGTTTATCCTTCTACATTCCGCTAAAATGGAACAATAGCTTTAGCTGTATTTTACAATTATAGGAATCAAAAAAGGACCTACCAATTGGTAGGCCCTTTTAAAATTTACTTTAATTAGCAAAGCAATGTATATTATCTTTTAATTTCGATCTTCATACATAGGTCTTGCTGGTTTCTTATGGTTTTTAGAACCGTTTAGTAACTTTAAAACTTCTGCAATAGCAGCTTCTAATTGTACATCATTACCATCTGCTAGTTTATGAAAATCTTCAACCACTTCAATATCTGGATCTACCCCATGACCTTCTTTAAACCATTCTCCATTTGGATCGTACATTCTAAAAGTAGGCATGGTTATACGTCCATTATCAATTAAATTTGGAGCTCCAGTAATTCCTATTAAGCCCCCCCAAGTTCTGGTTCCAATTAAGGGACCTAGTTCTTTCTTTTTAAAATAATCTGGAAATGCATCTCCACCAGATCCGCTAAAGCCATTAATCAACATCACTTTCGCTCCAAAATTTCCTGAAGGAGGCCAAGCCCAATCTTCACCATCTCTAACTGCCCAATAAGCTAAAGGATCTCTGTCTAATAATTCGATGAATCTATCTGGTATTTGTCCACCACTATTAAATCTTTCATCGATAATTAGTCCTTGTTTATTCATTTGTGCATAAAATTGTCTTACCAATTCATTCTGTCCGTCAACCCCAGTACTACGCACATAAATATATCCTACCTTTCCATTGGTGGCTTTATCTACAGTTTGTCTGTTGTTTTCAATCCATGCTAAATGTCTTAATCTAGTTTCCGAAGCCATTGGTTTTATAATTACCGTTCTGGCATTATCTAGGGAGGCTTTATCGTTCACCGTAATTTGTACTGCAGTATCCGCTAATCCTTGTAATGCTGCAGAAATTGGCTTTGAAGTATCTATTGGCAATCCATTTACGGCCAATATATAATCTCCTTCTTTAATAGCGATTCCTGGTTTAGCCAATGGGGAGCGTACTTCAACATCCCAAACTGCTCCAGAAATTATTTTTTCAATTTTAAATTGCCCGTTTTCTATCACCATATCTGCCCCCAAATAACCAACGTTCATCGATTTTGAAGAAACAACATCCCCTCCTCCTGTATAAGTATGAGAAGCATTTAATTCTGCAATTAAATCCCCTAGAACAATATTTACATCGTTTCGGGTATTGGATTGATCTATCATAACCCCATAACGAGTTTTCATAGCATTCCAGTCCACACCATGCATATTTGGGTCATAAAAATAATCCCGTTCTAACCTCCAAACATCATTAAAAATCTGATTCCATTCTTCTTTAGGAACCACATTCATAATCATATTTTGTGTCGGTACTGTTTTGTCAATTTTCTGATCGGCATCAACCTTAAGCACCGCTAATTTATCACCTTGTGTTACCATTACTTTTTCACCATTAGCAGTAACATTAATTTCAGCTACGTCCTGAAGGATGGTTTTTACTTCTCGTTCTTCAAAATCATAATAATCCAGAGAAGTTTTTCCGCCTTCTATAGTTCCAGAGTTAGGGTGTCTTATAAATAATAGCTTGCCATCTACCGCATTTAAATCCGATAGGTTTCCAGCGGGGATATCTAATAACTCTACCCGGCTTTCAAACCCGGTAACCTCAATATTCGTTTTTGGAGTTTCTTCTTTTTCATCTTTACCTTCCTCTTTTTCCTCATCCTTCTTATCCGTTTGTTCTAAAGCATCATTCTTAATAGCTAATAAAGAAGCTTCAGACGCCGTTAATGTACCCACAGCAATTCCAGTTGTATTGGGGTACACAAAGGTATTGTCTACATCTGAATAGATAGGCTGAAAAGTTCTATTGGTTGCAAAGAACAAATGTTTTCCATCTGCACTAAAAACTGGAGAAAAATCTGTATAATATCCAGAGGTAAGTTGTTCTACTTTATTGTTTTCCGTATCGTATAAAAATATGGCAGTTGCCGCAGGATTTTCAACACCACGAGAATAAGTAGCCCATCTGCTATCTGGAGACCATGAGATGGTAAAGCTTCTTAAACCACCTTCATAGATACTTTTACCCTTATCTGCTTTTGTTACCTTTCCTGAACCAATATCAATTAGATTGATATCCATGGTTTGATCTACATACATTATTTTTTTACTGTCTGGTGACCAAAAAATAGTATAATTAAAACCACTAGTAAAATCGGTTATTGTTTTTGGTTTATTCTTTCCAGTCATATCGTATAACACCAATTGATATTCCCCATTGGCATCACTCCAACATGCTACAGATTTACCATCTGGAGACCAGGCTGGTTTCCGTTCTGCACTTCCAGATGTTGCAGATAAATTGGCAACATAACCTTCTTCAGCGGGTAAATTAAATAGTTCTCCTCTAGCTTGAGCAATAACTCTTTTCCCATCTGGAGATATTGTGGTATTTTGCATATAAGATGCTACATTCTTTTGTACAGGAATAAGACCTATTTGATCTGAAATAATCTTAATGTCTAATTCTGTTGTAGTTGCATTACTTATATTGTATAAAAACAACTTCCCACCAGCCTCGAAAATAATATCTTCGGAACTGTTTTCTGGGAAAGTAATATCGTATTCTTTAAAATTTGTTAATTGAGTATTGCTTTTTGTGCTGAGGTCGTATTTCCATAAATTGTTACGTTTATTTGGACCATTATCAGACATATAATACACAGCGTTTTCAATCCACATTGGCAATTCATCATTAGCTGAATTATTAGTAATGTTTTCTGAAGCATGGCTAGCTAGATCAAAAATGGTAATATCTGGAGCAGTACCACCTCTATATCTTTTCCAGTTTCTATTAACTCTAGATCTATCTGTATATGCTATTTTTGTGCCATCTGGAGAAAATGAAGCGAATTCTCCATAAGGAATAGGTAGTTTTTTAGGGCTTCCTCCTTCTATGGAAACAGTATAAAATTGATTATAACGTTGGCGACCACTTTCTCTAGAAGATGCAAATAATATGGACTTTCCATCTGGTGACCAACCTAATACACGATCATACATTCCGTGAAAAGTGAGTCGTTTAGGAATTCCTCCTTTTGAAGGGATAAAATAAACATCACTATTGCCATGATAGTTTGCTGTATAGGCGATCATAGTTCCGTCTGGAGAAAATTTTGGATATCGTTCGACTCCATCTGGAGAACTCAATCGATTTGCAATGCCTCCATTTTTTGAAGCTACCCATACATCTTCACCATAAATAAATGCGACTTGAGTGTCTGACACATCGGGATGCTGCATTAAACTCCCGCTAATTTGAGCATTTGTTACGACATAAATAAAGGAGAGGGCTAAAATTAAAAAAGCTTTTTTCATAAGGATTGAATGGATTAGTTGATGAATTGAATTTTATAAAAATTAAAGGAAATAAATATACAGTATTTATATTTGTCAATGTGATTTATCGATGACGATAGATTAGTATCTATCTGCCGTAATCTGTTACATAAAAGCATAAAAAAAGGATTTACTATTAAGTAAATCCTTTCATTTTTATAGAGACCCTTCGACTTCACTCAGGGAAACATTTTACTTTTTTACAAACATTTTCTGTCTTTTCCTATTTTGATTTATAAATAATACGATCCGTTTTTAATATTTTTCCATCTCCATTAATGATTTTTATTATATATAAACCATCTGTTAGTCCAATTAAATTTATCTCAAATATGAGTTTATTTGGATTTAATGGGATATTACGTAATAGTTGTCCATTTACGGTATATAATAAAAATGATGAATCAACCTCATTTAAGGTACTATATTCAACAAAAAGTATTTTTGATGTTGGATTAGGATATAGATGAATCTGATTGTAATTTAAAGTCTTGCCTAATTCATTATTTAATATTTTTGGTGCTTGAGAAATACAATCTGTAATCACCAAGTCGTCAATATAGACTTGATCATTATTTCCTGAAGCATCACATCTTAACCTGAAAATTGTATTTGCAGTAAACGATATTCCTGAAATATTTACAGATTCGAAATAGCGATTATGATTATTAAAATCTGACCCCGATGACCAAGATTTATAAATGGAGTATGATGATCCGCCATTAGTTGATATTTCCAAGAAAAAATCTTCATTGTTTTCCATACTTACCGGGTAATATGAGAAATCAAACAATATCTGGCTATAGGAAGACATATCTAAAACATCGGAGGTCATTGATGAGCTATTACCTGAGTTGTCTCGTAATTTAATACTATAAGTTCCAGAATTCGGATAAGATGTAGACCGTGCGCAATCATTTCCTCCATCATTCCAATTCCCAAAACCACTTTCAAATCCATCATTTATAATATCGCCACATTGAGTACAACCTGGTGCACCAGTATCTGGGATACAGGGGTCATTATCATTTGGGTCTTCTGAACTGCAATAACCGTCACCATCATTATCAGGTTCAAGAGTTCCTTCACACAAACAGTTTGAGGTATATACGTCATTCGTAGTACAAACATCCCCATCATCACAAGAGCTGCCTATTAAGGAATCATCAAAACTTGGGCAAATATCTATTGGGTCACAAACCCCATCACCGTCGGTATCTGGTTCGGGAGTACCCTCACAATTACAGTTTTCTGTGTAAATATCATTTGATGTGCAATCGTCACCATCATCACAAGAACTGCCAATTAAGGTGTCATCAAAAACTGGGCATAGATCAATGATATCACAAACTCCATCTCCATCATTGTCAGGTTCAGGAGTTCCTTCACACAAACAATTTGAGGTGTATACGTCATTCGTAGTACAAACATCCCCATCATCACAAGAGCTGCCTATTAAGGAATCATCAAAACTTGGGCAAATATCTATTG
>OLHJ01000046.1_pt1 | contig 50981 bp, 42 predicted proteins | sample 1609491 | NCBI WGS metagenome assembly OLHJ01 (sample SAMN05416861, study PRJEB24817) | seawater metagenome | isolation source: Sea water | place: Canada:Atlantic | collected 2013-11
ACATTGAAGTAGTTGTCCGACTGATTTCCAAATGCAATCAGCGCCAATATATCGCCGTTGCTTATGACAGGGCAAAGAGCTGTCGACTTGATGTTATTTCCCTGAGCAGGGAAGAGGTATTGAATCTGTTCTTCACTTATAGGGCCGCAATGAGTTCGCTTAAGGCGAAACACATCGGCGAATTGTTTCTTGAGGATGTCTTCCGATTCGGTTCTCACCGAGTCAGCAGCCTCTAGGCCCTTCTTGTCTACGAGGATGACCTCGCAGGAATCGATGTTGGATTGATTCGACAGTTGATCCTGAGCCACATCGGAAATTTCAGTCGCATTTTTCGCGCGCAGTAGAGCAAGAACTAGATTGCGAGTTGTATCGAAGAGTTGGTCGTTGCTGCGAGCATTCTCGAGTAAGCTATTGAGTTTCTGTCGCGCGTCAGCTCCTCTGTCTCTCAATATAGTAACTTGTCGTTCTAATAAGGAGATAGCCTTGCCACTTTCGTGTGGTAGAGAAAGGTCTGCTAGTAATTCTTCTTGCTCGATGAAGAATTCGGGGTTGGCTTTCAGGTAGCTGGCTACTTCTTCTGCAGAGAGCTCACCGCTACTCTGGGCCTCAATTTTTTCAGCCGCCGAATTATCGTTCTTCATATCTGAACTTTCCCCTCAAAAACTGTTGTGGCGGGTCCTGTCATTAGGACGGGAGTGTCGATTCCTAGCCATGTAATACTAAGTTCCCCGCCGTGTAATTTCACTCTGACGGTATCATCTAACAGACCTTGTAAGCAACCGGCAACTACCGCCGCGCAGGCCCCAGTGCCGCAGGCTAGCGTCTCGCCAGCTCCGCGTTCATACACACGTAATTTAATGGTATTTCTGTCAAACAACTGCATGAAACCTACATTGCAGCCTTCGGGAAAATCCGCATGTGCGCCTAGTGCTTCCCCTATCTCTTTTACGGCTGTGTTGCCGATCTCTTCAACTCTAATTACAGCATGAGGGTTACCCATGGACAGCGCGCAAAACTCAACCTCAATTGGCTTGCCCAATACGGTAAGTTGGCGCGAATGCATTTTTGAATCGCTGCGGGCGATGAATGGAATTTCCGAAGCTTCAAATACTGGTGCTTCCATGTCCACAGTGATTGCGCCATCATCGGCAACCTTGAGCGTGAGCAGGCGATTGACTGTCTTGACGACTAGGGTATCGCCCTCGAATAAACCCTTATCGAGAACGTACTTAGCAAAACAGCGCGCGCCATTGCCACAATGCTCAACTTCTTGACCGTCATGATTGAAGATGCGGTAGCTGAAATCGATGCCCGGTTCTGATGCAGCCTCGACAGATAATAATTGATCAAACCCCACTCCGAACTTGCGATGACCAAGCGCAGCAATCTGCTCAGTGCTCAATTGATACTCATTATGGAGATTATTGAGCACAATAAAGTCATTGCCGAGGCCGTGCATCTTTGTGAAGTGAATATCCATTTTGCGTATCAACTTGGTAAACAAGATTCCAGATCGAGTAAATCTGCTAGGACTTCGCGACGTCTAACGACATGGGCGGTGTCTCCATCGACCATAATTTCGGCAACCCGAGGGCGGGTGTTGTAGTTCGAGCTCATAACGAAGCCGTAGGCACCTGCGGAGCGTACGGCTAATAAGTCATCTGCAGCTACTACCAATTCTCTGTCCTTGCCAAGGAAATCGGCCGATTCGCATATTGGGCCAACTACATCGTAGTTGAGCGCATCGCCACTTTTCTTGTTGACCGGAATGATCTCTTGCCAGGCGCTATAGAGCGCGGGCCTCAATAGATCATTCATTGCGCCATCGACGATAGCGAAGTTCTTATGTTCAGTATTCTTTATATATTCGACACGAGTGACGAAAATGCCGGCGTTTGCGGCAATCGAGCGTCCAGGTTCGACCATCAGGGTGAGGCCACGATCGCCAAAACGACCCTTCACGGCTTCGATAAGTTCAGAAGGTAATGGCGGGTTCTCGGCGCCGTAGCTAACACCTAGTCCTCCACCCATATCGAAGTGACTCAGATTAATGCCTTCCTCACTCAGGCTGTCTACCATGGCGAGCAGTCTATCGATCGCATCGAGGAAGGGCTCTACGGATGTTAGCTGTGAGCCTATGTGGCAGTCGATGCCTAATACTTTGATCCCTTCCATCGTCGCCGCGGTTCTATAGACCTCTATAGCCCGGTCGGTGGAGATTCCAAATTTATTCTCTTTCAAACCAGTGGATATATAGGGGTGTGTGCCTGCGTCGACATCGGGATTAACGCGCACAGATATCGAGGCCGGCAGGCCAAGTTTCATAGCTACTTCGTTGAGACGAGTCAATTCCGCCTCAGATTCCACATTGAAACAGTGAATACCAGCCTGAAGCGCCTGTTGAATTTCGGCTACGGTTTTGCCGAGGCCAGAAAAAATAACCTTTGCGGGGTCTCCCCCTGCTTGAAGGACGCGACTCAGCTCGCCGCCGGACACGATATCGAACCCAGCGCCCATTCTAGCTAGGACATTTAAGACCGCCAGATTGGAATTCGCCTTTACTGCATAGCAGATCATGTTGGGCAGTCCAGATAGTGCCGTTTCGTAGGCCCTATAGTGGCGTTCGAGAGTGGCGCGGGAATAGATGAAGCAGGGCGTGCCATGCTGTTCAGCGATCTCGGAGACGGCTAATTCCTCTGCATAGAGTGCATCGCCTTTGTAATTAAAATAATCCATTCGTAGTTGAAGTCCGCAATGTATGGGCCACGGGGCCCTATGAGCTATTTGCCTGAGATGAAATTCGAGGCAGCGAGCGCAGATGGCTCTGGACGAGTTAGACCGCCTTTCTGCCCACAATGGCTAAGGCTTAGCGTAAGGCTTGCTAGCACCAGAAGGGCAAAGAATCTGTTGGTCTGAAATTTCATTTGACGTAGCTTGGTGTCTGAATAGCCGGAAAGCCGCGATTATAACGCCAGCGCAAATAGAAGCACAGGCCAAATTCCGTTCCCTCAGCTGAGCTCGGCTACCGGTCAGCCTATTTTGCAGCCTGTCTTGTGGAATGTTCCGTTTGGTCTGTCAGCCTTGAAATATGGGGTCTAAGTGCCTATATTTGCCCATCGCAATTTGCAGCTAACATTACTCACTAGATACACAACCGTCAGGGTCTGAAAGTAGATGATTGAAATTAACAATTTGACTAAAAACTTCGACCAGTTTACCGCCATTGATGACCTTTCCTTTACCGTGAAAGAGGGTGAGGTGCTCGGGTTTCTCGGCCCAAATGGCGCTGGTAAATCCACGACCATGAAGCTGATTACCGGTTTCCTTTCCGCCACTCATGGCTCGGTTAGCATCGATGGATTTGATATCAGCAAGAATCCAATCGAAGCGAAGTCTCTCATGGGTTATCTCCCGGAGGGGGCTCCCTCCTACGGTGATATGACGACTATTGAATTTCTAAATTTTGTAGCCCAGGTTCGTGGCTATAGAGGAGAAGAGATTACGACGCGAGTACAGCATGTGCTTGATGAGGTGGAACTAAACTCGGTCAGTCAACAGACTATCGAAACCTTATCTAAAGGTTTTAAACGGCGCGTAGGTCTAGCGCAGGCGATAATGCATGATCCCAAAGTTTTGATCTTGGATGAGCCGACCGATGGTCTCGATCCTAATCAGAAGCACCATGTTCGCGAACTGATAAAAAACTTAGCACGAGATAAGATTGTTATTATCTCTACCCATATACTGGAAGAAGTAACAGCCGTATGTAGTCGCGCGATTATAATCGCTCAGGGGAAAATTGTTGCTGATGGTACTCCCGCTGATCTAGAAGCGAGGTCGAAATATCACCAAGCAGTAAGTGTTCGTCTCAGCGAGAGCTACGATTTGGCAGCTGATCTAACTGACCTAGCTGATGTTCAGGAGATCGAGAAGGATAGCGAGGACGACATGGTTTTTCGTATTCTTGCCAAGACAGGCCAACCGATTTTCTCTCAAGTATCGGAGATAGCTCAGGCCAAGCATTGGCCGGTTACCGAGTTTCATGTGAGTCGCGGACAACTTGAAGATGTATTCAGGACTGTGACGCAACAGACCAAGGGAGCAGAGTAATGGGGAATCTTCCAATTATTTTTAAACGCGAATTGCTAAGCTATTTTGCGACGCCTCTCGCCTACATTTTTATAGTGATCTTTTTGATATCGAATGGAATATTTACGTTCGACTTAGGAGGCTTCTATGCCCGTGGGCAGGCCGACCTTCTACCATTTTTTAGTTTTCATCCTTGGTTGTATCTCTTCATGATTCCAGCCATAGCAATGACTCTATGGGCAGATGAACGTAAGACAGGAACCATCGAATTGTTATTAACGCTACCCGTTAGGCTTGTCGACGCTGTGCTTGGAAAGTTCTTGGCAGCCTGGGCGCTAACTGGAATAGCATTGTTGCTTACTTTCCCTATCTGGCTAACGGTGAACTATCTCGGGAATCCGGATAATGGAGTGATCCTTGCCGCCTATTTGGGTAGTTGGTTCATGGCGGGGGGCTTCCTTTCCATCGGTTCATGCATGTCGGCTTGTACCAAGAATACGGTTATCGCATTTATTTTGACGGTGAGCATCTGTTTCATCTTCGTCATTATGGGTTCGCCTATATTGCTCAACGCCTTCCCAGAGTGGATTCCACAATTTCTCGTGGATGCCTTCTCCGCTATGGGTTTTCTTACACACTTCGATTCGATCGCTAAAGGAGTTCTTGATATCCGTGATTTCCTGTTCTTTAGTGTCTTCATCGCCGCGTGGCTGTTTGCCAGTGCAGTGGTTATCGAAATGAAAAAAGCGAACTAGGGAGAGAATGAAGATGAATATAAAGGCCCTATTTTCGAAAGCAGGATTAGCAGTCATCGCAGTGGCTACGGTATTGGCTGTGGCAGCCATCAGTGCATTGCCAAGCCTGCGTATTGATTTGACCGAGGATAATCTCTATTCATTATCTGATGGCACCCGCAGTATCGTTACCAATCTGCAAGCACCGCTTGAGTTGATGTTCTTCTATTCCGAGAGTGCTACAGAGGACATACCGCAGATCAGGACTTACGGTACTCGAGTACAAGAGCTGCTTAATGAGATCGTCCTTGCTAGCAACGGGCGCTTGAGACTGAATGTTATTGACCCGGAGCCTTTCTCCGAAGATGAAGATCTTGCTACAGAGTTTGGTATTCAGGCTGTTCCCGTGACTCAAGGAGGCCAGGCCATCTATTTTGGTTTAGTAGTGGCGCAGGAAGAGAGTGCCATACAAAACCCGGCCCTAGGTCGAGCAGCAGAGACGATGCCATTGATCAGACCCGATCAGGAACAGTTTCTAGAATACGAATTCATGAAGTTGATTAGTAAGGTCAATAATCCCGATCTACAGGTAGTGGGCCTGCTTACAGAATTGGACATTGATGGCGGGTTTGATCCGGTTGCCGGGCAGGCAACTCAGCAGTGGATGATCATGGATATTATTCGCCAGCTCTATGCAGTGCAGCGAGTCGACATTGCTGCGACGGAAATTGATGAAGAGATTGATATCTTGATGATTGTGCATCCACAAGGTCTTTCTGAGCAGATGCTTTATGCTATTGATCAGTTTGTGATGCGCGGTGGCAAGACTATGGTCTTCCTAGACCCGAATGCCGATTCTATGGTGAGCCGCACACAGCAGGGCAATTTGATTCCTGCCGGCATGAGCTCAGAGCTTCCTAGATTGCTTGAGTCTTGGGGAATAGACTTTCCAAGTGACAAGGTGCTTACGGACAATGAGCTAGCATTGCGTGTATCCATGGGGCAGGGTCAACGCCCGATTGCTCATTTGGGTATGCTAGGCGTGCAAAGAAATTTCCTGACGCAGAACGATATCGTTACCAGTCGCCTTGAGACTATTAATATGTCGTCTCCTGGTGTGATTCGTCAGGCGGAGGGAGCGAGCACTCGCTTTGAGCCGTTGATGGTTTCATCGACTGATTCGATGTTGATGGATGCAGCGTTACTAGAGGATGTGACTGATCCGTCTATTCTGTTCGATGAGTTTGTTTCCGAGGGCATAAACCACACCATCGCAGCAAGAATTAGCGGTGTTGTCGAGACGGCTTTTCCCGATGGCAGACCTGTCATTGAAGTAGAGGCTACGGATGAAGAAGCCGCAACGCCTGAAGAAGAAAGTAGTGATACGGAAGTGGCCGAGGAAGAATTAGTCACCGAGCATCTTAGTAACTCGAATGGTGAAGTGAATATCCTGGTCTTCGCAGATACTGACCTGCTCGGCGATCGAATGTGGGTGCAGGTCGGGCAGTTTATGGGGCAGCGCATACCGCGACCATTTTCTAACAATGGCGATATGGTAATCAATGCTCTCGACAATCTTAGCGGCGGTGCCGACCTCTCGAGTATCCGTAGTCGCGGCACTTATTCACGACCTTTCATCAGAGTTATGCAGTTGCAGCGAGAAGCAGATGATCGGCTACGCGTGGAAGAGGGCGAGTTACTCGATAGGCTGGCCGAAGCGGAAGCAGCTTTAGCTGAGTTAAATCAAGATGAGAATGGCGAGCTAATTGGACAGGTAACGCCAGAGATTCAAGCCGAAGTAGATCGCTTTAATGGTTTGATGTTAGAAACCCGTCGCAGTCTTCGCGATGTGCAGTACCAGCTAACTGAAGACATCGAGCAGCTTGGTGCGAACTTGAAGTTAGTCAACACGGCACTAATTCCTGTGCTCTTGAGCCTGCTGGCTCTTTTGTTGAGTTATCTCCGAGCACAGCGACGCAAGTCGGCACGTGCATAGGCACAGAATTGAATGCTCGCTGGTATGTAGAGAGGTATAGGGTGCCGGGAGTAGCGGCGTAGAACGGCGCTACTGGCCCATCGGTTCTTCGAGTGGTGGATTTGGCGGCAGTTTTACTTTGATGTGTGTGCCTTCACCCAGCTGACTCTGAATGATTAATTCGCCACCGTGAGCCTTCGCGATGAGACGGCAGAGATAGAGCCCTAATCCGAATCCGCCAGTATTTCTCTGTCTGGAACTGTCCGCGCGGTAGAATGGTTCACTAATCTGTGATAGGTGCTCTTCTGCGATTCCCTCTCCGTGGTCTTCAACTTCCAGATGGACAAAATCGTCTTCAAAGTTAACCCGCACCACAATCGGATTGCCCTCACCATGGCGTATGGCATTGTTCACTAGATTAGTAATTAGTAGACGCACACGCAGATTGTCGATAACAATCTCGCGATCCTCGGTGGGTAACTCTAATTCTACGCCGCCTGGATAACTCTCGAACTGCTCGCAGACGCCTTCGACGAAGGCGGCAATCGGAGTGGATTCAGCAGTTAGCACAGCATGATCTTCGTTGAGGCGCTCTGCTTCGATGAGGTCTGTGATAAGTAGTTCGATCTCCTGAATATCTTCCTTCAGTTGATCTTTCTCATCGCTTTCCGGCATGAACTCTAGTCGCAGTTTAGCCTTGGTTATTGGAGTTCGTAGCTCATGACTAATTGCGAGTAGTAGCTGGCGTTTTGCTTCTAACATCGACTGCAGTGAGTCCGCCATATGATTTATGCTGTCGGTCAACTCACCGAGTTCATCTTGCCGATTGCTCTTCACGCGAAAACTCAAGTCACCAAGACGAATACGTTCGGCTCCTCTTCTGAGTAAGCGTACGGGGTCCAACAACTTATTGACCATGAAGTAGTTCAAGAATAATACGATGCTGGCCAATGCGACGCCAATGTAGAGCACCACATAGTTCGATTCGTTGTTGTCGAGAGACCGTTGGTATAGATAGAAATCATAGCCGCCACGTTGAACCATAATAATGTCTTCACTATCAATGGAGCGAACTTCGGCGTCATCAGTTAGGGTTCGGTTGAAGACTGATTGTTCAACCGGAAGGCGGAATTCGTTGTCGGAGCTCCAGCGCATGATTGGATTGTTGATCGCGATACTCCAATCCAATTCATCAGCAAGGCGAATCGCATTATTGAGGTTTGGAGGTGTACCTATGTCCTCGATGATCGACTCAATGTTGCGAGTAAAAAAGTCGGGAATGGCATCGATTGTATTATTGTTCTGATTGACGGTGCGTAGAGATATAGAAAAGATAGCGAAGAATAGAATTACGGTAATACCGAATATGAAGAGCAGGCGAACAAAAAGCGATCGCCTGACTACTTGAACCAGTGTGGTCATATTTGCTCGCCGACAAAAGTATAACCGCGACCCCACACAGTTTTAATAAACCGTGGAGTTTTCGACGTGTCATTTAACTTGTGCCGCAAGCGGCTCACCAGGGTGTCTACGGCTCGGGAAAAAAGTTCGGCATCTATGCCGCGTAATCGATTCATAAGTTCGTCACGGGTAAATGTCTTGTTGGGGAACTGCATAAAGAGAATTAGCAGTTCGTATTCCATAGTCGTTAGATCAAGAACTTCAGAGTCAAGTTTAACTTCCCGGCGCGAAGAATCGACCTCGAGACCGTTGATATTTTTTATATCGCGCAAATTACTGTCATCGCTACTGCGGCGCAGGATATTGTGAATTCGAGCGACGAGTTCGCGTGGCTCAAATGGCTTCGGTAGATAGTCATCAGCTCCAAGTTCAAGCCCGACGATTCGATCAGTCACTTCAGCGTGAGCGGTTAGCATTAGAATCGGCAGTTGCCCAAATATAGAAGACTTGGCACGAATTTCTCGACAAACTTCAAAGCCGTCTTTCTCTGGAAGCATCACATCGAGTATTAGCAGGTCGGGTTTTATCTTCTTTAGTAATTCAAAACCCTTGCTCGGTGTCATTGCGACGTGTGCCTGCATGTCGTATCTCTCTAGATACTGGGTGAGCAGCTGGCCTAATTTTTCGTCGTCATCAATGATTAAAATTTGTTTCATTACCGCTTCCGACTTGATTTGCCCTCTGGGATAGAGAGGCAGTCCTTAATAGTACGAATATGGGAACCATCGATCAAGTCTACAGCTCAATCGAATTGGCTCAAACTCGCCAGATTCGTGCAATACAGTCATCTAGGCGAGGCTGAGGCCACCCTAGGCCGCAAGAATAAAGCGAAACTAGTGTATTATGTGCCGCTTCGCATTTTCGTGGGCCTAGGGCGCAATGATTTCTCTGAACAACATAATGTTGATGCGTGGCAGTCAAATTCTGTTGCGTCATGTCTCTTTGGTTATTCATAAAGGGCAGCGAACGGGGATTATTGGCCGTAATGGCTGCGGGAAGACCAGCTTGTTTAGGGCCCTCAGTGGGGATATTGCCCTGGAAGAGGGTGAGATCGAGATGCCAAACGGCCTGCGTCGGTCGTCGATGGCGCAGGAGACCCCCGGCAGTAGCCGCAGTGCGCTCGATTTTGTGCTCGATGCACACCTTGATTTTCGTCAATTAGAAGAAGCTATTAGCCAGGCCGAAGAGAATGGCAATAATTTGGTGTTGGCTGAATTATTTGGCAAATTGGAAGAGATCGATGGCTACGACATCAAGCATCGCGCCGAAAGGCTGCTTTCTGGCCTTGGCTTTGCTGTTGATGAATTCGAGAAGCCGGTTAGTAATTTTTCTGGAGGCTGGCGTGTACGTCTAAACTTGGCGGCCGCATTGATGTGCCCGTCAGATTTATTGATGCTTGATGAGCCAACTAACCATTTGGACCTAGAAGCAACGGTCTGGTTAGAGCAATGGCTGCAGAGCTATCAAGGTACGATCTTGTTGATTTCTCACGATAGAACATTCTTGGATTCCGTCATCAATAATGTCATTAGCTTCGATAATGGCGGGCTGGATTCATACAAAGGCAACTACAGCTCATATGAGAAGCAACGCGCCGAAAAGATGGCGTTGCAACAAGCTCTATATGTGAAGCAGCAAAGAAGAAAGTCAGAAATTCAAGATTTCGTGCGCCGCTTTAGCGCCAAGGCCACGAAAGCGAAACAAGCTCAGAGTCGTTTGAAAGAACTGCATCGGATGGAAGATATTGCGCCGGCACATGTGGATTCGCCGTTTCGGTTTCAGTTTCCAGAACTAGACGAGCCATCGAGTTATCTTGTACAGATGGATGACTTGTCTATTGGCTTCGACAAGCCTCTAGTCGACAAAATTGAACTTAGCATTCGGTCTGAGTCCCGGTTCGGCTTATTGGGGTTCAACGGAAGTGGTAAATCGACTCTGCTAAAAATTCTTTCCGGTCAGATGGATCCACTCGGTGGAGATATCATTCGATCGAAGAAGTTGAAGATAGGCTATTTTGCGCAGCATCAGGTTGACGAGCTAGATCAACAGGCTACGCCGATACAACTTATTCAGAAGGAAGAGGGCTATGCCACCGAGCAGCAAATAAGAGACTACCTCGGCGGGTTTGATTTTCGTGGAACTCGCGTGAGTGAAACGATTAAGAATTTTTCCGGTGGTGAGAAGGCGCGTCTGGCACTGGCAAAAGTTGCTTGGCAGAAACCTAATCTGCTTTTACTGGATGAGCCGACTAACCACTTGGATCTCGAAATGTGTCATGCGCTAACTGTGGCGCTGCAGCAGTATCAAGGTGCGATGGTTGTTGTCTCCCACGATCGTCACCTACTAGTTAATACGGTGGACGAGTTCTATTCGATACATAAGGGTGTCTTCGCCGAATTCAAAGGCGATCTCAAGGACTATGAAAAATGGCTGAGCACGCAAACTTTCTCTGAAATTGAGGAGAGCGCAGAGACTGCAGAGGCAGAGCCGATGCAGAAGCTGGACAAGAAGGAGAAGCGTCAACAGGCAGCGAATCGGCGCGAGAAATTGGCGCCGCTCAGCAAGATGGAGAGGCGACTCGAAAAAGAGATCGAGAAGATTCAAGCGAAGTTGTTGAAGATTGAGTCTTCACTGGCAGATGAGAGCATGTACCTTGAGGAAAAAAAGAATACTCTGAATGCACTTATTCAGGAGCAAGGTTCTCTCAAGTCGCAATTAGTAGAGCAAGAGGATGCGTGGCTAGAGATTCAAGAAGAAATTGCGAGCTTCGAATAAGAAGAAAATTTTCAATACTTGAAACTGAGGAAAACGATCCAATCTTAGTTAGATCAGACTAAAGAAGATGGATACTTAGTTCAATGAAAACGCTTTTAACGCTATTGGTAGGATTGCTGCTTACAACCGTAGGCAGTGCGCAGACCCCCGACTATAGTCAGTTCAAGACAAACGACGAAGAAAACAATATCGAAATCTTCAAGTCGGTTAGCCCTTCCGTAGTCAATATTACTAATTCTCGTCTGGTTCGCTCCTTCTACGCATTCAATCCCCAGGAAGTGCCTCAGGGCAGTGGTACTGGTTTTGTGTGGAACGAGGAGGGCTATATAGTAACGAACTACCACGTCGTTCAGCAGGCAGATCGTGTAACCGTCACTCTGCAAGATGGGGCAAGCTACGCGGCGACGGCGGTAGGGGTGGATCCGGACAAGGATCTGGCTGTACTGAAGATCGATGCGCCAGATACCGAGTTAGTGGCGGTCAATCCAGGAGATTCCTCGTTGCTGGAAGTTGGCCGGAAAGTTATCGCCATCGGCAACCCGTTCGGGCTGGATACCACGATGACTGTTGGGGTAGTTAGTGCGCTTGGCCGAGAAATAGACTCTGTGAGTCGACGCAAAATTCGTGATGTGATTCAGACCGATGCAGCCATTAACCCAGGGAACTCCGGCGGTCCATTGCTTAACTCATTGGGTCAGTTAGTTGGTGTGAACACCGCAATATATAGTCCTAGTGGAGCAAGTTCGGGGATTGGGTTCGCTATACCGGTAAACACAGTTAAACGAGTTGTTCCTGAGCTTATTGCCTACGGTAGGGTGCAGACTCCTGCGCTGGGCATCAGGCAGATACCCCAGGCAGATTACTATAGAAGGCAATGGGGAGTCGAAGGAGTCATTGTGTTGGATGTGTTTCCTGGTACTGATTCAGAGCGCGCAGGTATGCGCGGCCTTACGAGGACTCAGCGTGGCCGCATTCAACTGGGCGACGTAATCGTGGAAATAGACGGACAAGCCGTCAATGATGAGGACGATTACGCCGACGTTCTAGAGCAGCACAGCGCTGGCGAAACAGTGAATGTCAAAACAGTGCGTGACAATCAATTTCACGAATACAATATTCGTTTGCTTTCACCTAGCAGTCGTTAGCGTTTCGAAATGTCAGCCTTTGCAATAGCTACGGCCGCCAATACCTGAGTTGGTGCGGTGCCGCCGATATGATCGCGGGCACCGATAGACCCTTCTAGGGTCAAGACTTCGAAAACGTCTTCATTGATGAGCTCTGAGAAACTCTGTAGTTCAGCCAGCGTGAGTTCTGCTAAGTCCTTTTTTTGTTCGATGCCGAAGGCTACAGATTTTCCAACAACTTCATGGGCATCGCGAAAGGGCATTCCTCTCTTCACAAGATAGTCTGCTAAGTCGGTGGCAGTTGCATAGCCCTGTTTCGCTGCGGCGTACATCTCTTCTTTATTGCAACTTACCGCAGGCATCATCTCGCTATAGGCAAACAGACAGTCCTTTACCGTATCGATCAGATCGAACAACGGTTCCTTGTCTTCCTGATTATCTTTGTTATAGGCAAGTGGCTGAGACTTCATTAGTGTGAGCAGTGAAACCAGATGACCGTGGACGCGGCCGGTCTTGCCTCGAACTAATTCTGGCACATCGGGGTTCTTCTTCTGCGGCATGATCGATGAGCCTGTGCAGAATCTATCGGGCAAGTCGATGAAATTAAATTGTGCCGAAGTCCATAGTACCAGCTCCTCGGAGAAGCGAGAGAGGTGCATCATTAGTATACTGGCGAACGATGCGAGCTCGATGGCGAAGTCTCGGTCACTTACTGAATCCAATGAATTTCGAGTTGGGGCATCGAAACCAAGTTGCTCAGCGGTAAAATTTCTATCGATTGGAAATGTGGTTCCCGCGAGGGCGGCGGCACCTAAAGGTGACAGGTTTACTCTTTTTCGGCAATCGATCAGTCGATCATAATCTCTATTCAGCATCTCAAACCAGGCCATCATATGGTGACCGAAGCTAACTGGTTGTGCTGTCTGCAGGTGGGTGAAGCCGGGCATGATCGTGGCGACTTCTTTTTCCGCCACGCCAATCAGCGCCGACTGCAGTTTTGTAATCAAATCTGCAATCTGATCGATCTCGTCGCGAACATACAGTCGAATGTCTGTAGCAACCTGATCATTGCGTGATCGACCTGTATGCAGTTTCTTGCCTACGTCACCAATACGCGAAGTTAATGCTGCTTCGATATTCATGTGAACATCTTCTAGCGCGACAGACCATTCAAAATTGTCATCAGCAATATCTTTACGAATTGATTCTAGCCCGTCGAGAATTTGCGACACTTCGTCTGCTGTCAAAATTCCCGCTTTGGCTAGCATCTTGGCGTGGGCGACTGAACCGTCGATATCTTGTTGAAACAAGCGACGATCAAAATCTACTGATGCAGTAAATCGTTGTACGAAGGCATCTGTGGCTTCAGTAAATCGGCCACCCCAGAGTTTGTTTTGATCCTTATTCTTGCTCATAGCTTGGTTTCACGCTGTAAGTTTGTGGGAAATGCAGAGACTGCACTAATTGCTTGAGTCTAATCGGCCGCCGATAGCTTGGCTGTTACTTCTATCTCGATCTTCATCTTCTCATCAAGTAAGCCTGCCTCAAACACTGTTGCTGCTGGGAGGACTGAACTTAGGTATTTTTGGAATACCGGCCAGCAGGGTTCGAAATCCGCTTTGTTTGGCAGTATGTAGCGTATGCGAACTATTCCGGATAGATCGCTGCCTGCAGATTTCAGGACCTGCTCAATATTTTTTAGGCATTGATCGGCTTGCTCGACGACGCTCTCGGAAATCGTCATTGTTTCGTAGTCGTACCCAGTCGTTCCGGATACGAACACGAAATCACCGTCAACTACCGCTCGGGAGTAGCCAATCTTACTCTCAAATTCTGAACCGCTGGAAATTAGTTGTCTACTCATGGGATACCTCGGTCTGACCTATAACAGATGTGATTGAGCTCTTAGCTGAGCTGAAATAACTGAACTGACTAAATAGCGGCAGCATTATAGCAGGATCGGTAAAGGCTGGAACCCAGTTGAAACTCCCTGTGACGGCAGCAAATTCGGACAAATCCCAACATATGCCGTAAAATGCTCCAATTCTCCATCATGAAATAGAAGCTAAAGAGCAGTACACCATGTCAGCTAAAACTCTTCGAATTGCCACTCGCAAAAGCCCGCTTGCCCTATGGCAGGCCCATTATGTGAAGGCAGCATTGGAAAAGACCCACGACGGCTTGAATGTTGAGTTGCTCGCCATGAGTACCCGTGGCGATAAGATTCTGGACACGCCTCTGGCGAAGGTAGGGGGCAAGGGTCTGTTCGTTAAAGAGCTAGAACATGCGATGTTGGAAGATAGGGCGGATATTGCGGTGCATTCGATGAAGGACGTGCCGATGGAATTTCCTGAAGGTCTTGGCCTAGCGGTCATTTGCGAACGGGAAGATCCTGCCGATGCCTTTGTCTCCAATAATTACGCCAAATTGGCAGACCTACCTCAGGGCGCAACGGTGGGCACTTCGAGTTTCCGCCGGCAATGCCAACTGCGAGAACTACGCCCCGATCTAAAGATCGCCGACCTACGTGGCAATGTAGGCACGCGGCTGTCGAAACTGGATGCTGGCGGATATGACGCCATTATTCTTGCGGCGGCTGGATTAAAGCGTTTGGAGTTGGAAGCACGCATTCGTGAGAGTATATCTTTCGAAGACTCCCTTCCCGCAGGCGGTCAGGGAGCGGTTGGTATCGAATGCCGTACCCAGGACATAGCAACATCGCAGTTACTCGATTGTCTTCACGATGCAGATACAGCATGCAGAGTAGTGGCCGAGCGAGCAGTGAATGCACGCCTGCAAGGTGGCTGTCAGGTACCAATCGCGAGTTTCGCCGAACTCTATGGAGAGGAATTACATCTGCGTGCCTTAGTTGGAAACTTGGAAGGAACACAAATAATCCGCAGTGAGATTCGCGGTGACCGTCATCAGGCGGAACAATTAGGCCTTACTGTTGCCGAAGATCTTTTGTCCCAGGGAGCGGAAGAAATACTCAGCGCTTTGCGCGACTAAGAAATGATTAAGAGATATTAAGAGATAGTTAAAAGGTTAACAGCAGCTCAAATTAATGAATCCTAAAACTCTATCTGGACTCACTGTTCTAATTACACGACCGTCGAATCAGATCGATAGTATGCAGCGGGCGATCGAATCCGCCGGCGCTGAAGTTCTATCGCTTCCGCTTATTGAGATCAAAGCTCTAGACAATGAGCGGGCCACTCAAGACCTAAAAGATAAAATTCTGCAGTTAGACAGCTATCAAGCTCTCATCTTCGTGAGTAACAATGCGGTGAGCTATGGTGGCGAAGTTATCAATAACTATTGGCCACAATTTCCCATTGGCGTAGATGTTATCGCAATTGGACCTACGACCGCGAAGGCTGCCCGAGAGCGATTCGACTGCGATGTTATTCAACCAAGCAGTGGCATGACCAGCGAAGACATACTGCGCCTATCTGAACTGCATGATGTCAGCAGAAAGAAGATAGGCATTGTTCGCGGTCAGGGAGGTCGAGAATTGTTGGCGGACACTCTCCGTGAGCGTGGTGCCATTGTCGACTATTTTGAGGCCTATATCCGTGCGCCCATAGACTACGAGAGAGTAGCCTTCTGCCAAAAATTACAGTCAGCCGGTGTGAATGTTCTTACGGTTAGCAGTGGCGAATCTCTGGATAGACTAACAGATCTATTGGCCGATAATAGAGAGATGATGCAGCAGCTAAGTCTAATAGTTCCCTCGCAAAGAGTAGGTGAGCAGGCTGCGGGAGCTGGATATGAACAAGTGCACAATGCCGGCGGCGCAGATCTGTTAAGTTTTGTGAGCGCGCTGGATGAACTAAGCATTAATCAAGAGTAAGCTATACACGAGTTTACGACTTAGAAGGCAGTACAGTGACAGAGAAGTCAGAGACACCTAAAATTTTGGATGAATTGTCCAAGAGCAACGCATCTAAAGCCACTAGCCGATCTACGCGAAAGCAACAGACAGCAAGGCGGCGCATTGCAGTAGTTACTATTATCCTGCTGCCGATTATCGCGGGTGTGTTGTTCCTTGCCTATCAGCAAATTTCTCTGCAATCGAAGCTAGCCGAAGTTGAGTTCGAAAATCAGCGCTTGAATCAAAGCTTAGCCACGCAAAGCACGCAACTGGATCAGATCGAGCAGGCACAGCTTATCGCGCCTGAACCAATCGAATTTGACGATTCTTCTATGCGAGAGTTGGAATCGGTACTATCTGCGGAGATCGATATTCTCACCGCGCAGCTGGCAGATATTCAAGCTACGCAGATGTCGACTAACAGCGCGACAGATCGAGCCTGGAAGATTCTCGAGGCGCAATATCTAGTAGGTATAGCCAATCAGAAATTAACTTTAGAAGGTGATGTTGTCACTGCAATCTCCCAATTAGAGATTGCAGATCAGGCACTGGTAGATTCTGCTAGTTCGAGTGTGTTTGCTGTGAGGCAGGCTATTGCTAGTGACTTACAAAAACTAAGAAACATTGAAGTGTTGGATCGCGAGGGCATCTATCTGCGTTTGGACAATCTGCTCGCGGAAATGGAGAATATTGATCTGCTCAATAGTATGCGCACGGAATTTGAAAATCGACGCAACACTGAATCACAGCCGCTACAACTAGGCAGTGATGCGAACAGCGTCTTCGATTCGAGTCTCGAGTTTCTTGGCTCCATTTTCGTCTGGCGCGAATGGGAAGAAACGCCGGAAGCTATGTTGGCCCCGGGACAAGATGATCTCATTAAGCAGAATCTACGTCTGATGCTAGAACAAGCGCAACTCGCTCTGTTGATGCGCGATAATAGCTTGTACCAACAGGCCATGGCGAAGAGTCAGGCTTGGTTCCAGCGCTATGCGATTACCGATTCAGTTCAAGGACAAGCGTTAACTACAGAGCTTAATCAACTTAGATCACTTGATATCGATCCTTTGTTGCCTGCCTTGAGTCAGTCGCTGTCACTGATCAATCAACTCGCAGCAAGCGAGCGGTAGATTAGTCTATGGTCAAGTTATACCTCTTTAGTCTTCTTGCAATCGTTCTGGCTCTTCTAGTCAGTCTCTATCTTGGGTTTCCAGGAGACCCCGGCTATCTCCTAATTGCATTCGGGAATACTACTTTTGAGACCAGTTTGTTCGCTTTGCTCGTTGCTGCAATCGTTCTCTATCTGGTTATTCGGCTCATCCTCCTTGTTTTTCGCTGGATTAATCCTTGGCATCTAATTCGCTTCGGAAAAGATTATAAGGAGCATCTGCGAGCAAAGAGCCGAAGCAAGACGATCGAAGGCCTGCTGTATTTCACCCGAGGGAGTTGGGAGTCTAGCTACAATCTGCTTAAGAAAGGCATGAAGGATTCCGACGCGAGTGTCGTCAACTATCTTGCCGCGGCTTACGCTGCCCATCAGCAGGGGGATAAAGAAGCGTGGATGAGCTGTTTGGAGACTGCAGAGAAAAAGTATCCGTCCGCACGTTCGACTATTAATTCGCTGAAGGCACAACTCCTCTTCAAGTCTAATCAACTGGAACAGTGCGTGGCTGTATTACAGCAGATGAAAACGAGTTCACTAAATGATGCGTCCCTGCTGCAGCTTCTGAAAGAAGTTTACTTGAAGCTCAATGATTGGGAGCAGTTAGAAAAATTGTTGCCGGCGCTTGAAAAGAATAATGTAATTGATGCGGAAGAGGCCGAACTGGTTCGGGTTCGGATCTTCATGGAGAATTTGTACGCGATAGGCAGTCGGAGGGTGGATTTTAGTGATGTGGAGATCGGCGCGCAGCTGGATAAAGCCTGGAAGAAAGGCCCCGCCTCTTATAAGCACGATAAGAGAATTGTTAAGCACTATGCTGAAATACTTTTTGGTCTCGACCAGAAGGAACAGGCAGGTAAGGCTATTGAAGTAGCTTTGAATAAGAGTTGGAGTGATGAACTCATCAAGCGTTACGGCGAGTTGGACTTTGGTACTCCTCATCGACAGCTCTTAATAGCAGAAAGTTGGATTCAGGATAGGCCGGGGAATGCGAGCTTGTTGATTGCATTGGGACGATTGGCAATGCGTAACGAACTCTGGGGAAAGGCTAGGGAATATTTTGAAACCAGTCTTGATGTCACACCTACTGCAGAGGTGCATGGAGAACTCGCAAGATTATTAAGGAGTCTCGGCGAAGAGAAGCTTGCTAGTGAGCATCAAGAAAAATTTATACAAGGGATTGATGCAGAACTGCCCAGCCTTCCAACGCCTAACTAGTATATAAAAATTTATACGCTGTTTTTGAATTAGAAACCACGTTCCTCAAATTCCAATTCTACTCCGTCGTAGCCATTCGTCATGTATAGCTTTCCGTCGCGGAATTCGATCGCGTTTACATCCTTTAAAATCAAGACTAGATTATTATGAAGTGAGCCTGGCGAGCAGAGTTTGCGGGTGGAAACGAAAGGGTCAAAACGAAAATCGGTGCCTTCCTGAAAATAGGAGCCGGTAATAGTATTGCAATCTGAGTTTCCGGTGAGTCTATTTTCAGATCGAAAGTTCAGGCGGTACAAGCTGGGGTCGTTCGGCGTGAAAAGAAACCCGCCTAATACTTTCATATTCTGCAGCTGCCAATTCGTGCCTTCAAGAGTTATGACTTCTTGTTGGGCGAGACTGAACTGAGTTGAGGATAGAGCGAGCATTAATAGAGCGACTAAGGCTAGGCGTCGTGACAGTGTTGTTTTCATGGTTGTGGCTTCCTGAAGGTTTGCACCTAGGGTAAGGGACATATTCTACACAGAGTCTTGCTTTTCGCGGCTCTCGATGCCGAGCTCTTGCCAAAGTTTATCGACCCGCGCTTTCACCTCATCGCTCATAGCGATAGTTTCGCCCCAATTGCGGGTTGTTTCGCCTTCTATCTTGTTTGTTGCATCCATACCCATTTTCGAGCCAAGGCCCGATACGGGAGAAGCGAAATCTAGGTAGTCTATCGGAGTGTTGTCAATGAGCACGGTATCGCGAATAGGATCCATGCGCGTGGTTACCGCCCAGATCACATCGTCCCAGCTTCGAATATTTACATCGTCGTCCACTACGATAACAAACTTCGTATACATGAACTGTCGCAGAAAAGACCATACTCCCATCATCACTCGTTTGGCATGACCGGGATACTGCTTCTTTATGCTGACTACCGCTAAGCGGTAAGAGCAACCTTCTGGTGGAAGATAGAAGTCGACGATCTCTGGAAATTGTTTCTGTAGGAGCGGCACGAATACTTCATTCAGCGCGACGCCGAGCATCGCCGGTTCGTCTGGTGGCCGGCCCGTGTAGGTGCTGTGATAAATTGGATCTTTACGGTGGGTAATACAAGTTACCGTGAACACGGGGAACTTCTCCACCTCATTGTAGTAGCCAGTATGATCGCCATAAGGGCCTTCGTCGGCCATCTCGCCAGGCTCGATGACGCCTTCTAAGACAAACTCTGCACTGGCGGGCACCTGTAAGTCATTGGTTCGTGATTTGACGACATCGGTCTTGCTGCCGCGCAGTAATCCTGCGAAGGCATATTCAGACAGAGTGTCGGGCACAGGAGTCACAGTAGCTAATATAGTTGCGGGGTCGGCACCGATAGCGATAGAGATAGGGAAGGCTTCACCCGGATGGGCTTGTTGCCATTCACGAAAATCCAGCGCACCGCCACGATGAGACAGCCAACGCATAATAAGTTTATTTGGGCCCGCTAACTGCATGCGGTAGATACCGAGGTTCTGTCGTTCTTTTTCGGGGCCCCTAGTTATAACCAGAGGCCAAGTAACAAGAGGTGCTACATCACCGGGCCAGCATGTCTGGATGGGTAGAAAATTTAGGTCTATGTCATCACCTTCGATAACTACTTCCTGACAAGGTGCGGACTTGCGTACATTGGCGGGCATATTCAGCACGCTCTTGTAGCTCGGTAGAGACTCCCAAAGATGCTTCCATCCCTTGGGCGGTTCGGGCTCTTTCAGGAAGGCTAACAATTTCCCTACGTCTCTAAGGCCTTCTATATCTTCTTGTCCCATGGCCAGCGCTATGCGCCTAGTGTTACCAAATAAGTTGGTAAGCATAGGGATCTTCGATCCCTTGGGGTTTTCAAAGAGTAGTGCGGGACCATTGCTGCGCAGCGTGCGATCACTTATCTCGGTGACTTCGAGATAAGGGTCAACCTCAGTTTGGATTCGCTTGAGTTCGCCTTCTTTTTCAAGAAGCTTTATAAAATCGCGCAAATCTCTAAATGACATGGCTGACCGTTTACGTTGCTAGCAGGTTGATAGGGAAATATCTCAAGACCGAGTTACTTCCGTTTCATAGAATTGAAGAACTCTTCATTCGTTTTTGTTTCTTTTAGTTTGTCGATAATGAATTCGGTCGCCTGCACATCTTCCATCGAGGTAAGCAGCTTGCGCAGAATCCACATGCGTTGTAATTCTTCTTCGGAGGTTAGCAATTCTTCCCGACGCGTGCCAGATTTGCGCACGTTAATAGCAGGGTAGACGCGCTTCTCTGCGATCTTTCGATCGAGATGCAATTCCATATTACCCGTGCCTTTAAATTCTTCGTAGATTACTTCGTCCATCTTCGATCCAGTCTCGACCAGAGCTGTAGCGATAATAGTGAGGCTGCCACCTTCTTCCAGATTTCTTGCCGCACCGAAGAATCTCTTCGGACGTTCCAGCGCGTGTGCATCGACACCACCGGTTAAGACCTTGCCGGAGGAAGGAATAATTGTGTTGTAGGCTCTGGCAAGACGTGTAATCGAGTCTAGCAAGATGATTACGTCTTCCTTGTGTTCTACCAGGCGTTTCGCCTTCTCGATTACCATCTCTGCTACTTGTACGTGCCGCGCAGGTGGCTCATCGAATGTGCTGGCAACTACTTCGCCACGCACAGAGCGCTGCATCTCTGTTACTTCTTCTGGTCGCTCGTCAATTAGTAGAACGATGAGTCTGCATTCAGGATTATTCTTTGCAATCGACTGCGCCATGTTTTGCAGGATTAGAGTCTTACCTGCCTTTGGTGGTGAAACGATGAGGCCGCGCTGTCCTTTCCCGATCGGGGCAGCCAAGTCGATGACTCGGGCGCTGAGATCTTCAGTGCTGCCGTTGCCAACTTCAAGAGTAAGTCTGTCATCTGGAAAGAGAGGAGTGAGGTTTTCGAAAAGGATCTTGTTCTTGGATTCTTCAGGGCTGCTGAAGTTAATTTCGTGAATCTTTAATAGTGCAAAATAACGCTCGCCGTCTTTTGGCGGTCTAATTTTTCCTGCGACCGTGTCGCCGGTGCGAAGGTTAAAGCGTCTTATCTGGCTAGGCGAAACGTAGATATCATCTGGCCCTGCCAAATATGAAGAGTCTGCGGAACGCAGAAACCCAAACCCGTCCTGCAATATTTCCAACACCCCATCGCCAGAAATATCCTCACCGCTCTTCGCATGCTTCTTGAGTAAGACGAAGATGATGTCTTGCTTACGTGTTCTCGAAACATTGTCCAATCCCATTTCGTGGGCAGTAGCTAGAAGTTCGGCGATTGGCTTTTGTTTTAATTCGGTTAAGTTCATGTGTTTGGATCTTCTTGTGAGGTTAGGAGTGTCTAGGTTGGGTTAATTGATTTTTTGTCAGATGTAGTTGGGCTGCCAGATTGTTATTGGCACGCACATCTAAGAGTCATAGATAAAATAATATTAATTAGGGGCTTCGTTAAGGATTTGGGTTTAAGTTTTGGATAGTGTGCAAGGCGGAGATTGTTGTTTTATGCCGTTAACGACTGATTATTCGTATGCGGTGATATCGATTGCATCACTTGCATTTTATATCGGTAGTTAGTTTGTTGACTGTAGCTCTTTGGCTATCTATGTAAATATTAAATCGTCAACGTATTATTTTCAGCTTCAACTTTTCCGCAATATAGACCTACTTTTCAGTTATGTCCACCTGTAAATATTAGTCGATAGAGCAAGGTGGGCTTTTAAATTCGTTTAATTTTGATTCAGGGTATCGGACTAGCATCCGGCGAGTCGTGATAAAGAATCAGGGTATTTGGTGTTTAGTATTAGGTTTTGGTAGTTTGATCGATCAATTTCTGTGTTGAATTGATTCGACTTGATCACATCCTGTGGCATCTCGAGATCTTCGAGATGCCACATTAAACGCAATTTAAATCACGCTGTCAATAAAAGCGGAAAGTTGTGATTTAGACAACGCACCGACTTTTGTGCCGGCTACGTCACCATTGTTGAAAACGATTAGTGTAGGAATGCCTCTCACGCCATATTTCGGTGCAGTTTCGACGTTAGCATCGACATCCATTTTACAGATCTTCAGCTTGCCGTCGTATTCGCCAGCGAGCTCTTCGAGAACGGGCGCAATCATCTTGCAGGGGCCACACCACTCCGCCCAGAAATCAACTAGGACGGGGCCTTCGGCTTGAAGTACGTCAGCTTCGAAACTGCTGTCAGATATGTGAACGATATTGTCGCTCATAGGAGGTTTCCTTGTAGTAAGCTATTTTGAGTGAAGAGTCGTAAATGAGGAGCTGCTAGATAAGAAGTACTCGATTACATGCTCGTGTGATGCCTATGATAAGGCCAAAAATTTAGGTTTCAAGTGGCAGCTCAAATTTGCAGCCAATACTGGTCAGATAGTTCAGCCCTTTAGTATGCGAGCCGCAGTCTTCGCGAAATAGGTAAGAATAGCGTCGGCGCCTGCGCGTTTGATGGCGATCAAGGATTCCATGGCGACTGCTTCCTCGTCTAACCAGCCATTCTGGGCTGCAGCCATGTGCATAGAGTATTCTCCGCTGACCTGATATACGAAGGTTGGTGCGCCAAACTCGCGTTTCACCCGGCTGACGATGTCCAGATAGGGCATGCCAGGCTTCACCATCACCATATCGGCACCTTCCGCTAGGTCTAATGCCACCTCTTGTAGTGCTTCATCGCTGTTAGCTATATCCATCTGATAGCTGTATTTGTTGCCTGCGCCTAGGTTTCCACTGGATCCCACTGCATCGCGGAACGGGCCGTAGTAGCTGGAAGCATATTTGGCGGAATAGGCCAGAATTCGGGTATAGATTTGCTCATTTTCTTCGAGGATGCTGCGAATTGCAGCAACGCGTCCATCCATCATGTCCGAGGGAGCGACTATATCGGCGCCGGCCAAGGAGTGTGAAAGTGCCTGTTGTTTGAGTACTTCGACGGTCTCGTCATTAAGTACATAACCATCGTCATCGATGATGCCGTCTTGGCCATGAGTCGTGTAGGGATCTAGTGCAACGTCAGTAATTACGCCAAGTTGAGGGAAGTTCTCCTTCAATGCCCGTATAGCCTGCTGTACAAGGCCATCGCTGTTATAGGCTTCTTTGCCATCGAGGCTCTTACTCGAGTCATCAATCGATGGAAACAATGTGACGGCGGGAATATCTAATTCTACGAGCTCGGCCGCCTCCTTGATGAGCTCATCGATGCTTAGTCGAAACATGCCGGGCATGGATTCGATAGCCTGTCGCTGATTCTTCCCTTCGACAATAAAAACCGGAAATATCAGGTCATCTGTGCTCAAGCGAGTCTCGCGCATGAGGCGGCGGCTAAATTCGTCGCGGCGCATACGGCGCATACGGCTTGCTGGGTATTTTCGACTGAAGTCAAAATTGGACACGATTTGAGGAACCTTTGTAGTGTTATTGAAGCGCAGTGCTTCAGAGGTATGCGCTACCTTGCTTCGCTGACGCAGCAAAATCTTTCTCGCTAATGGTGCGCAAACGGTTATAGCATACCGATCTGTGTTCGCAAATATTAGTTGGCAGAATTATATGCCAGAAACTGGGCTGCGTCCCTCAATGGCAAATAATCTTCCTGTAAATGGAATTGAAGGCAAAATCTGTGAATAAGACAAAATTTATCGTAGTCGCCCTAATAGCGATAGCCGTACTCGGCTATATCACTTTGGATCTAGGGCAATATCTAACCCTTGAATATGCGCAATCACAACTCTCTAGTATTCAAGATTACAAGAATGAGAATTTTGCGCAGACAGCTCTCCTCTACTTTACCGGGTATGTGATAGCCACTTCTCTCTCCATTCCCGGAGCTATTATTATCACGTTGCTAGGCGGTGCCATATTTGGCGTGTTCTGGGGGACGTTGTTGGTTTCCTTTGCTAGTAGCATTGGTGCAACCATGGCTTTTCTAGTATCACGCGTGTTACTTCGTGACTGGGTGGAAAGACGATTTGGTGACTACCTAGCACCCCTGAATAAAGGTATAGAGAAGGACGGCAGTTTCTATCTTTTCAGCATTCGCATGGTCCCGCTATTTCCCTTCTTTGTTGTGAACCTCCTGATGGGATTGACTGCTATCCGCACAACCTCGTTCTATCTTGCGAGTCAGGCTGGCATGTTAATCGGTACGGTCGTTTACGTGAATGCTGGTTCCGAGCTTTCACAGATTACTTCACTCTCGGGTTTGGTGAGTGCGCCAGTCTTGTCTTCGCTCGTGTTGTTGGGGGTATTCCCATTGATCGCCAAATTGATTCTCAACAGCGTGCAGCGCAATAAGGCGCTAAAGCGATTCGAGAAGCCGAAGAGATTTGATGCCAACGTCGTGGTGATCGGGGCTGGGTCGGCTGGCCTTGTATCTTCGCTGATTACGGCGGGGGCGAAAGCTAAAGTGATTCTAATCGAGAAGCACAAGATGGGAGGCGACTGTCTGAATACTGGCTGCGTTCCTAGCAAGGCAATAATCCGCAGTGGTCGCATCATGTCTTATATAAGGCGTGCGAAGGAATTCGGAATTGATGCTGCTGAGGGAAAAGTAGATTTCTCAGCAGTAATGGCACGGGTGCAAGGAGTGATCAAAACTATTGAACCCCATGACTCTGTAGAGCGTTTCGAATCTTTAGGTGTCGAGGTTGAATTAGGCGATGCGGTTATCGAATCACCGTATTCTGTAAAGGTAAACGACAGAACAATCACCACGCGCTCGATAATTCTTGCCACGGGAGCACGACCTTTCGTGCCGCCGATTCCTGGTTTGAATGACATTGAATATCTCACCTCTGATTCTGTATGGTCGTTGGATGAGCTGCCGAAGCGGCTGCTAGTGGTAGGTGGTGGACCGATCGGTTGTGAATTGGCGCAGGCTTTCAGCAACCTCGGCGCAGAGGTGACACAGGTAGATATGGCAGAACGTATTATGCCGCGTGAGGATGAAGAAGTATCCGAGATAGTTTCCAAAGCTTTTCGCGAGCAGGGCATTCAACTTCTCACTGGTCATAAGTTGTTGAAGTTTGGTGCCGACGATAACGGAGATTATATGGAGGCGGACAATAACGGTGAGACCGTTAGAGTCGAATTCGATAAGGTGTTGTTGGCGATTGGTCGTAAGGCGAACGTAGAAGGTTTCGGTCTGGAAAACTTGGATCTGGCGCTGACCAAGCAAGGCACGGTTGAGGTCAACGAATATCTACAAACAAGCTTGCCAAATATTTTTGCTTGCGGCGATGTGGCTGGTCCTTACCAGTTTACTCATATGGCATCGTTTCAGGCTTGGTTCGCCTCATTGAATGCAATGTTGGGTGGGCTCTGGCGCTCTAAGGTGAATTACAACGTCGTGCCTTGGGCAACGTTTACCGATCCCGAAGTCGCGAGAGTTGGGTTGAGTGAGACGGAAGCAAAAGCGCAAAACATTGCTTATGAGCTTACTCGTTATGAAATGGATCACCATGACCGTTCGCTAGCAGATGGAGAGGCTCATGGATTTATCAAGGTTCTCACAGTGCCGGGTAAGGATAAGATTCTCGGAGTAACTATTGTTGGGCATCACGCAGGTGAGGTAATTGGGGAGTTTGTTTTCGCTATGACCCACGGCATGGGCCTGAAAAAGATTTCGGCAGTGACGCATATCTATCCGACTCTGTTAGAGGCGAATAAATTTGCAGCCAACGCCTGGCGTAGTGAGCGCCTTCCAGTAAAGTACTTTCCGTATTTAGAGAAGTTTTTCGCCTGGCGGCGTAATTAGTCTACTGTCTGTTGGCGGAATGCTGTAAATAGACATACTGCAAATAGACCAGCAAAGGCGATTATGGACATCTCGGCAATTGAGAAAATGCCCAAGAATCGGAACTGAACTTCCGCACAGTTGCCGTCACCCACTAGCAGGAAGTCCAGCAGTTGGACGAACGGGAAGTTATCGCGAATATAGGTGAATCCGGGTCCGCATGCAGGCACTAAATCTTCGGGTAGGTGCTGTAACCAAATTTGCCTTCCAGCAAAATAGCTGCCGAAGATGCACATCGCAGCTGCTGCGAAGGCATAGATCTTCTGGCCATCGGCGCCGGGATTGTGAATCGCAGACGCCAGACACACTAGCCCGCAGAGAATGAAGAAGACGCGCTGTGTAATGCACAGGCCGCAAGGCGAAAAGAGCATTACGTGTTCCATATACAGCGCAATAGCGATAGTGGTCACAGTGGCTAGAAAAACGCCTATATTGATTATTCTATTGCCGGGAATTGCCAGGGCCATCGACTGCTCCTAATACTTTATTTTGTTGTGTCTTTCCGGTGATTGCGGCTGTGTACGCCTAAGTTATAGCGCAGCAGTTTAGCATACTCGTTTTACGCCCAGAACCGTTACGCGTTATTCCAGTCCTTTAGATATTCGTCGAAGTCTACGGTATCCAAATTTTCTATTTCTATCTGCTTCTGTAGCGATTGTGTGGCCGTATCACGCATCATTTTTGCAGTTTCTTCACTGAGGCCATTATTTTGTAGGTCGTCGCGATGCTTGGCCGACTGTTGCATGGAGAATTCAAAGAATGACATGCCGCCCGCCTTCATGTCTTTCAGAATTCTACCGGAGGGGGTGAGGTCGGGATCTTTCACCTTGGCAGATTGTGCAACTAGGCTGCTGGTATAGTTCGTGCTCTCATGAATACTGTCTAATATTGATGCGGCGTTGCCGACCTCTGCCAAGATCTCGTCAGCCCATTCAGTCATTTGTTTGGGTTTGCCTTCCAGGTTGAGAGAGAGCTCTGGATTGCGGCCGTGTTCAACTACCTTGGCGATATTGTCTGCCACTTCGAAGAACTCTTGCTTGTGACACTCAGGACTCTCACCCAATAGGCAGTGCAATAAGAAGCTGTCTAGAAAATGAATCTGCTCTGAATCTATTCCGAAGGGAAGATAAGGGTTCAGATCTAACGCTCTAACTTCGATATATTCGATGCCATCTTGGGTCAATGCCTCTAAGGGACGCTGACCACTCTTGACCACGCGCTTCGGCCTGATCGTGCTATAGAATTCATTCTCGAGTTGTAGCAAGTTTGTGTTGAGTTGCAGATATTCGTCATCTTTACTCTGGCCTAAGGCTTCGTATTCAGGATAAGGAGTGTTCATTGCATCACGTAGACAATCTGCATAGGAGTCTAACTCGTTGTAACAAACGAACAGTGACTTTTGTGCCTCGCTGCTGTAACCCAAATTTCCCATGCGCAAACAGGTCGCATCTGGCAAATAGAGACTAGTGTCATCTAATTGCTGCAGACCATGTTCGCGACCTTGCACGAAACATTTACAGGCTGCTGGGGATGCGCCAAATAGGTAGATAAGCAGCCAAGAATAGCGATGAAAATTTCTAATTAAGTGCAGATACTTCTCTGTTTTGAAATCTTTCAATTCGCCCTTGAATCCACATATTTCCGCGTAAGGTTGCCAGAACGATTCAGGCATAGAAAAGTTGTAGTGAATGCCGGAGATGATTTGCATTAGCCGACCATAGCGATTACTCAATCCATGGCGGTAGAGCGTCTTTAGCTTGCCGACATTGGAGGAACCGTATTGTGCTATTGGAATATCTTCCGAGGAGCCCAGCGGGCAGGGCATACTTGACACCCACAGCATTTCGCCATTCTCTAGATTCTGCAGAGTAAAGCGATGTATGTCTTCCATCGTCTTCAGGCATTCATCAATATCGCTATAGGCGGGGGTAATGAATTCGAGCAGAGATTCACTGAAGTCAGTGGTAATAAAGGGGTTGGTTAGGCTAGAGCCTAGTGCTTGAGGATGGCTCGTGAGTGAAATATAGCCGTCAGGGGATACTCGCAGACTCTCTTTCTCGATTCCTCGATGAATCTCCCCCCATGCCACGTCAAATTCGGGAAGCTTGTAGTGTTGCAGGCACTCGTTGAATTCTTTGCTCAAGGTATCTCCTGGAAGGTCTGTTTATTCGCGGCTCGTTTAGTTGCTATGCGGCACATTGGCTTGATAATGCATTAGCCCCGACTTGAGCGATGACTCGTTTCAGGTGAGCGGCATTATGACAAATATCATTAGCCAGTGCTAACGGGACTTTGCAGTGGAATTAGTGGTCTGGAAACTGTTTCAAAGTCGTCAGTTAGCGCTCTAAATCTGTTTAAATCGATGAATGAGGCGTCGATCTTTCTTGTTTGGCTTGCCAGCTGAGGGCCCGAGGCTGGGCTGAGCCTTGCGCTGGGCCGCCAATTCCAGGCGTTCCTTGATGCTTTCTTCAGTTTCCTCATACAGCAGTTGCGCCTCAGGAGCGCCGCGACGTTGCTCAGACAGGGCCTTGATGGTCACTGTCTTCTCGTCAAAGCCTTGGCGTAGGCGGACTTTCATGTCTACTTCGACTTCCTTGCCAGGTTTACAGCGACTGCCTTCGCAGTAAACCTTGCCACCATCAATTGCCTGCTTGGCTAGCGAGCGAGTCTTATAGAAGCGTGCCGCCCAGAGCCACTTGTCCAGGCGTAGTCGGCGTAGTTCGTTATTTTTGTCTAAGCTCGTACTCTTTGCCATTGTGGACTCAAATTCGAATTACGAGAGGATGTTGCTGTGGGATTGTGATGGCATGATCGTCGAAAAGTCATCAACCTGTGGAAACTCATCCATCAGCACAGCGGGTTTTTTGCTATCGGGTTTTTCAATTCCGAACAGATGCCTAATGCCTTCTCGGCGCGCCTGTCTGAGCACGGGCAAAGAATCATCAAAGAGTGCGGTACGTTCGGGATCGTATTCTTCCAAGCTTTGTAATGATTTCCAGAAGCCGTGGTTCTCTTTCGCCAGCTTAAGGGTGTGTGAGCTTATGCATTGATCGAAATAATGCGAGATGCCCGTGTGCTCCATCTTAATTTCCAAGCTGGAAGGGTGTGCATTTGTGATCAGCAAGACTCGCTTCTCGCCACCCTTCAATCCTTGCAACAATTCTTCAACGTTTGGGCGCACATTTATTTTGTGTTTAACGGAGGTCTTTAACCCAGTTATATCCAGTTCCAATTCTTGCTTCCAGTAGTCGAGGCAATACCAATCTAAGGTGCCGCTGACTTCGGCATATTTGCTATGAATGATCTCAAGTGCGGCTGCCTCACTCACGCCGTGTTTGTCGCTATAGCATTTGGGAATTAGTTGGCGCCAAAAATAATTGTCGAAATGTAAATCCAATAGGGTGCCGTCCATATCGAACATGATGGTGTCGATGTCTGACCACGGTGGCATTGATTTCTCCCAAAAATAAGCCTTGGCAAGGACTGGCGGCTCATGCAACATGATACAGCCGATACATGAAGCAGTACCAGCGCCATGCTGCTGCTAGTTAATAGATTTAACCTTCGCTAAAGGATGTGTTTATAGATGCTAGATCTGCAACTTCTCAAAGCTGTGAATGAGATTGCAATCTCAGCGGGTAGTGAAATTCTCGATGTCTACAATTCCGATCTGGCAATCGAAGTCAGTACAAAACAGGATGATTCTCCTCTTACCGATGCCGACCGGCGTGCTCACTGCTTAATAGTCGATCAATTGAGCAATCTTACGCCTGACATTCCGCTTTTGTCTGAAGAGTCGGATGCGATCGATTACTCCTTACGAAAATCTTGGGGGCGCTACTGGTTAATCGACCCCCTAGACGGCACTAAGGAATTTATTAATCGCAATGGAGAGTTCACGGTGAATATCGCATTGATCGAGAATGGTCAATCAGTAGCGGGGGTCGTGCATGTTCCGGTGACCGGCATCAGCTATTTCGGTGGCACCGGACTCGGAGCCTATAAGCAGGCTGCTGATCAGTCGAGCAGCGAAGCGCAATCGATTTCCAGCCAGCCCATTCAGGAAGACTCCGGCGTGCGCATCGTCGCTAGTCGTCGGCACCTAGGTGAAGAATTGGAAGTCCTTATTGGGAAGATCAAGAAACATTTCGGTGATGCGACGCTAGTGAGTATGGGCAGCTCATTAAAGATGTGTCTTCTGGCGGAGGGCAGTGCGGACATCTATCCACGAATGGCTCCGACCTGCGAATGGGATACCGCTGCCGCCCACGGTATTCTCTCAGCAGCCGGTGGTGAAATCGTAGACCTACAGTTCCAGCCACTCAGATATAATTCTAAGCCAGAGTTGCTAAATCCCTATTTTATAGCGCTAGGGGACCCACATTATCCTTGGCAGAGGCTACTGGACAAGTAATATCTTTGGGCTCTATATTGGCCGCCATGCGAAAGACTGGAGCATAGCAATAACACTCCTTCCAATTAACAAACCAATTATTCTAATGAGATTAATTATGCGCCTATTCCTATTCCCTCTATTGCTGGTGATTGCCGCTTGCGGTGAGCAAGAAGCGAATCAGCAAGCAGTTGCACAGACCGCTAATGCCGATGTTGTCGAAATGCAAAACAATACGGTCGACACGGTTGCCGCAGAGACTGCACGTCTGAATGAATGGTTTGACGAACAGTATGTCGAACAACTGGATTTTAGTCCGCAGACCAAGACGCGCCTAGGTGATAAATCCGACTACGGTAGTCTGAATGATTACAGCGTCGCAGGTTTAGATGAGCAGCTACAGTGGCGTAGACAGAGCGTTGCCACGATGCAGACAAATTTCGATTACGAGCTTTTGAACGAAGATGGCAAGCTTTCTTACGACATGTGGAGCTATTCGCTAGATCGTGCAGAAGCGGGTGTTCCTTTTAGGCAGCACGGGTATATTTTTGGGCGCGGAGGTCCACATGCCTCGCTGCCTAATTTCCTGATTAACTATCACCGCGTCGATGATGCGTCGGATATAGAAGCATACTTGTCCCGCTTGGGTGAACTCGATCGTGTCTTTGCTGAGTTACTCGAACGAGCCCGTGCTGCATCGGAGGCTGGGATTCGACAGCCGGCCTTTGCCTATGACTTTGCGATGACTGAAATAGATAGAGTTACTTCTGGCGTTCCTTTTAATACGAATGACAGTTCGCCGAATTCACCTATATGGACAGATATCCAAGGGAAAATAGAGGCGCTGCTTGAAACTGAATTGATCAGCGGCGACCAGGCTCAAGATTACATAGCTCAAGCACAGGAGATACTGGCGGGGGAAGTCATGTCTTCTTATCGAGAAATACTTGCCTGGCTGGAACAAGACAAAGCGTTCGCATCGGACATGTCACAAGGAGTGTGGGCTCTCCCAGATGGAGAGAACTACTATAACTATCGCCTCGCACAGATGACGACCCTAGAATTTACCGCGGATGAGATTCATGAAATAGGTTTGGCAGAAGTCGAACGCCTGCATCTTGCAATGGAAGAGATAATGACCGCTGTTGACTTTGGCGGCTCTCTTCAAGATTTTTTCGTTTTTATGCGAGAAGAAGATCGATTCTATTTTCCAAACACCGACGAAGGTCGACAGGATTATTTGGATCTTAATAATCAATATCTCGATTCAATCACGCTAAAGTTATCTGATTATTTTGGTCGTCTACCGAAGGCGCAATTGGAAGTGAGGCGCGTGGAAGCTTTTCGGGAGCAGGCTGGAGCGGCTCAGCATTATGCGTCTGGTACCCCAGACGGTTCTCGTCCAGGTGTGTTCTATTCACATATGTCCGATATGTCCACATTACCTATTTTTCAGTTGGAAGACGTGGCTTATCACGAGGGTAACCCTGGGCATCATATGCAAATATCGATTCAGCAGGAATTAACCGGCGTGCCTAGATTCCGCACGCAGTATCGTACTACCGCCTATACCGAGGGTTGGGGTTTGTATGCTGAATGGCTGGCCAAAGAGATGGGTGCGTTTGAAGACTCTTATTCAGATTTTGGACGCCTGAGCGGTGAGCTCTGGAGAGCGATTCGCTTGGTTGTCGATACCGGCATTCATGCTAAACAGTGGGGGGAAGAGCGTGCTGTACAATATTTCATCGATAACTCGGCTCAGGCTGAAGGTGCCATACGCTCTGAGATTCAGCGCTATATAACTGGTCCAGGGCAGGCTACTGCCTATAAGATTGGCATGATGAAATTTCAGGAGCTGCGCCGCAACTCGGAATCAGCCTTAGGAACTAATTTTGATATCAGAGCATTCCATGATGTAGTGCTTGGCGCTGGTGCATTGCCCATGCCTTTACTGGAATCGAGAGTAGATCGTTGGATTGAAGAAGTTCAAACAGAGTTAAATTAATCAGATAAGAGTTGGAAGCTAGTATGACTATTAAACCGTGGATGAAATTTTCTCTCGTTAGCTTAATGTTTTGCCAAATGTATCTTAGTAGTGCGCAGGAAGTGGTGCCAGCGGAATCGGTTGGCATGTCCTCTTCGGCATTAGCTATGGCTACCACGCGCTTGCAGAAACATATTGATGATGGAGAGCTGGCTGGCGTAGTGGCGGCAGTGGCCAGAGATGGCAAGCTAGTCTATTTCGAGTCACTCGGAAAGCTAAGTCTTGAAAGTGGCAAGCCGATGCAAGACGATGCGCTGTTTCGAATCTATTCAATGGCTCGAGAGATCACTAGTGCTGCGGTTTTAAAATTGTATGAGGAAGGAAAATTTCAACTAGACGACCCCATTAAGATGTACTTGCCTGAGTTTGCGAACCAGCGTGTACTATTGGATTCATCCAGCACTGATATAACACAAACTAAAGCTCGTACTGGTGATATCACCGTCGCCAATCTCCTTACTCACACATCGGGTTTGGGTAGTCGTAGCTCCGCGCTATATAGAGAGAATAACGTTAGAGACAAAAATATTTCATTAGATCAAATGACATCTAATGCTGCTCGCATTCCTTTGTTTCAGGATCCTGGCACAGAATTTCGTTATGGAATTCATGCCACCATATTAGGAAAGTTAGTAGAAGTCTGGTCGGGCCAGCCCTTTGAAGAATATCTGCAAGAGAATATCCTAGATCCCCTGGAAATGAGCAGCACAATGTTCTGGGCAGAAGGCAATGATGCTGACCGTTTAGCAGAGTTGTATAGACCTACCGATGGCGTACTGCAGCCTTATAAGATCGAGTCGGTACCGTGGACATCGCGACCGGCATTGATCGAAGGTGGTGTTGGACTCTTATCTAGCGTTCCAGATTTTCTAAACTTTTCACAAATGGTTCTGGATAATGGACAATTCAAGGGAAGAACAATTCTCAGTGAAGAGGCCGCGGCATTGATGTATGTAAATGGCGTTCCCGAGCAGGCTATGCCCATTGGCGATCGGGGTTATTGGCTAGGGTCGGGTTGGACTCTAGGCGGTTTTAATCTGGTTATGCATCCTCAAGAATATGATTTCCCTGTCTCTGAGGGAACAATTTGGTGGGATGGTTCCGCTGCAACGCGCTTCTTTATCGATCCAAAAGAATCCACAGTAATCGTAATTATGGCTCAGGTTTCACCGTCTAGTGGCGGAGGGTTTCGTGAAATATTCAGCGAGATGGTAGACAAGGCGATTATAGAGCGCAGGCAGGTATCGCAGCGATGAAGGCCTTAGTCGGTCTTAGAATTCTGTAGCATTAGTGAATTGATGAGATCGGGTAGTTCGTTAGTGTCGTAGGGCTTGGCAACTAAAACAACATTCTTGTAATCAGAAATTTGGTCTTTTAATTCCTTTTCTGCGTAGCCAGTTGCTAACAGAATGGGCAGCCCGGGTGAGATCTCAAGTATCTTAGTGGCCAGCTCTACGCCAGTCATGCCGCCAGGCATGATGACGTCGGAGAAGACTAGGTCGATATCGGGATTCGTCTTGTATTCTCTGAGTCCAGAGCTGCCATTGTGTGCAGTGATCACGTCGAAGCCTACAGTTTGCAACATATGACTTGCGACGTCGCGTACACTCTCATCATCTTCCACTACTAGGATCTTGCCCTCATAGCTCGCCTTCTCGTTCTTAACGATTTTAACAGGCTCTGGTGCGGTACTTTGCTCGCCTGTAATCGGCAGAAACAGGCGGAAGGTGGTGCCCTGGCCAAGGATGCTGTCCACGGTTATGTTGCCGCCGGATTGGCGCAGAAAGCCATAGGTAGTACTCAGGCCTAAGCCGGTACCTTGATTCTTTTCTTTAGTGGTGAAGAAGGGTTCGAATATCTTCTTTTGGATATCTGGGTGTATCCCAGTTCCATTGTCAGCAACTGTTAGCTCGACGTAGTCTTGCAGATCCTTATTGTCATCACGCCCCAGATGTGAACCTGTGAGCCGCACGGACTTCGCAGTAATGGCTAGCTTGCCACCATTCGGCATGGCGTCCTTGGCGTTCACGCAAAGGTTTAGTATGCCGTTTTCCAATTGGTTGCGATCTGTAATGGCGACGCAATCAGAGTCATCCAGATTCAGGCTCAGGTCGATATCTTCGCCAAGAATACGATCAAGAAATTCGTGCATCTCTGTGAGCATGTCATCAATATCAACTGGCGTAGTTATCAACGCCTGTTCTCTAGAGAAACTAAGTAGTCGGCTATTTAGCTCTGCTCCGTTCTTTGCGGCGTTCATAATCTTGTTTAAGAGAGTGGTTGCTTTTTCGTTGTCGACAAGCTGATGTTGTAAGAACTGCAAGTTACCCATAATAACTGTTAGTAAATTATTAAAATCGTGAGAAACACCTCCGGTCAATCGTCCAATCGCTTCCATCTTTTGCGATTGAATAAGCATGTTCTCCATTTCTCTTTGCTTGGTAGTGTCAGAAAAACTAACAACCGCGCCAATAATTTTCCCTGCTTTCTCTATAGGTTCACTAGAGAAGCGCACCGGCACCAAAGTTCCGTCTTTCTTCGTAAAAGCGCTATCGAGCAGTTCGGCAGGACGACCGATGAGGTAAGAAGTGAGTATGGCTTTATTGGATTGCGTAGCGCTATCGGGAGAATCTTGTACTGGGCATATCAACTTTGTGGCGCTCATGCCAAGCACTTCGTCTTCTTCTAATTCTAATAGTTCGAGCGCAGACTTATTAATAAAAGTAATCGAACCGACGTTACTGATTCCGAAAATGCCTTCCTGGACTGCATCCAAAAGTAGCAGGCGATCTTCATCGGCGTCTTTTAGTTTTTCATCTACGTGAGCTTTCTGTGTTTGTAGGGCGCTTTGCCGCTTCCTCTGCTTTGTTAATTCCTCTTCCTTTTCGAGTAAGTTAGTCGCATCGGCTTTCAGTTTCTCTTGAAGATTTCTGTTCTGTAGCGTCAGTCTAATGCTATGTCGAAAATCACCTGCAATACGCATAGCGATGGGGGTGATAAACGCGACAAAGAGGAGATAGCTGCCAGCAAGAGGAATTTGATTTTCTGTGATGTTTAGGAAGATGAAACTGAGATAGAGCACCGTGGCGGGAATAGCAAAGCTGAAAAAGACTTCCCGAAGGACCGACATGGTGGTTGCTGCGCCTGCTAATAGGCCGGCCAGCCAGAGGCTAATAATTCCCACAGTCACGAACGAAGGATTCTCGGGGAGTACAAAAGCTGAACTGCCCCATATAGTGCCTGATACAAAAGCACCTGCGATTAGAAACTTCCAGTCATCATTATAGTTATGTGAAGTTGAAGGTTTCTGGTTGTGACGGTAGGTGTGGAATGCGCGAATTGCCGTGACGATAACTAAGGCGCCGTACCAAAAGAACGACAGAGGGTTATAGGCTGTCGTTACAAGGAAGAGAAGTAAAAATGAGCTGGTGGCGATATCGGCAAGGAACATAAGCGGAAGGTGGCTCCACAACATCTTGATTTGTTCGCGCCGAAATTCTTTGGGTTCTATCTTATGCCAGTCGTTCACAACAGCCGTTTTGTTTGAAGCGTTTGTTGTGCTGTTAGTAACCAATTAGCTCACCGTTAGATCAAAACTGTAAGGGTAGAAGAAAGAGGCCAAAAAACTGCCCATTTCCAGGAGCAGAGGAAGTGCCCAATGCCTACAAACTTGCATGAGTCTCCTATACTTTGCGGGTAAAGCTCAAGTAAAAAAAGCCCATTGCTGCGTCAAGTGTAAGGCTGCGGATCTTCTGGCGTGCAGAGACACGGGAGCACGCCATCGGAAAGATTGGTCTAGAGCTAATATATCCTAGAGCGCTGTAGGAAAAGTGCTACAACAGATTGAAATGCGCGGCATTATCGGCGTATCTTTGCATAGTGATTTTAATAATTTTTTGAGAGGGGTGAATGGATTCAGAGTTAAAAGTAGAATTCGAATATCTCGCCGATAGGCCTTGGGACGTGCCACTGGTCATCGATTGGTGGCGAACTGTCTGGGCTGACCGCATGGGCAGTGATGTAGAGGTGGCGGTGGATCAGTTACGCAGTTCGCTGAGTAAGAATGAACTACCCATCCACATACTAGCAACGCTCGATGGTATTCCTGTAGGAACAGCAGCGCTTAAGCAGCATGAACTCAAGGAAGTATTTCCTGACCGCCAATATTGGCTAGGTAGCGTATTCGTGGAAAAAGGGGTACGTGAAGGGCAGGTAGCTTCCCAGTTGAGTCTGCACATCGTAGAGATGGCGAAGCAATTGCATTTACCCCATCTCTACCTGCAGACCATCAACCTGAGTGGAGGCCTGTACGCCAAGCTGGGATGGGAGCCAATAACAGAATTTGTTCATATGGATGAACATGCCTTACTCATGCTTCGAAAACTATAGAGCAAACAGATGAAAATTATGCGCAGCAAGCCTGGCCACGAAATTATTCTGGCGAACTATTATCAGGCAAACGAAGCTCATCTCAAAAAATGGAGCCCGCTGATGCCGCGGACTCATCACAGTGTGGCAAGTTGGACGCTGCGGCTGATCGAGCGTGAGGAAGAATATATGGATGGAAGCTCGGTGCATTTTATTGGCACCAATGATTCAGAATCTCAGGTCATAGGCACTTGTTCGATTAGTAATGTCGTACGGGGAGTTTTCCAGTCCTGTCATATGGGCTATTCGGTAGACAGAAGCTTCGAGGGGCAGGGGCGAATGAAGGAGCTTGCGGAACATGCGATCGAGTACGTATTCGTTGAGTTGAAGCTGCATAGAATAATTGCCAATCATATGCCTGCGAATAAGCGCTCCGAGGGTCTTCTGAAAAGGCTGGGCTTCGAGCGGGAGGGTTATGCGAAGCGATTTTTGCAAATAGATGGTGATTGGGAAGACCATGTTTTGAACTCGTTGATTAATGAAAACTATGTGGGCTGAGTTAGATATAGCAATGAAGAAATACGCGAAGCTAAAGATAGCCCTGCTAATGCTTCTGAAGGCGGGCCTACATTACAAGTACAAGAATGCTTAGCGCTAAGTTAGCAGCGGATAGTTTCCGATTGCGGTATATCTAGCCCCTTCAGCTAGGGTCTCAGAACGAAATAGTTGCACCGACTCGATATTCATACTTCCCCATTTTTGATAACGATACGCTTCTAGTAGATCCATTAGCTCAGGCCTAACAACGGTCGCGAATCGTGCGAGGGTAATATGCGGCAAGAAACTTATGTCCTCTATGGAATATCCGAGGAACGTGAAGGCCTGATTTAGTTCGGTGACAAATTGCCGCAGTACGTCATTTTCCGCAATGCCCATGTAGAGTGTATTCTCGAAGAATCCGATGCCCTGGCAATTCACTTGAAACGCCGTTTGTTTGTTGCTCTGATGGCGTAGAATTGAATCCAGTAATCCCACTTGATTGACATCTACATTGCCAATAAATTTCATCGTGATGTGTAGGTTCTCAGGAGGCGCTAATCGTAATCGGAAATGCTCTGTTTGTGACAAGCTTTTCAGTTCATCTATCAAGGGCCTTGCGGCCTCAGTAAGAGGCGAGGCGATAGCGACAAAGCAGCGTAGCGTCTGAGTTGTTGGGTCTTCGATCATTGGATGCAATTCTACCGAGCTTTAGCGGCGCTGTCTTGAGGGAGTTGATGCGTCGCAATTACAGGCGATATCGAATAAAATCTTCGCTCCTCCGGCCATTCACTTCTGCCGAGAGATGAATCCACATCAGTTCCTTTAGCTGAATACCTGAGCCATAGAAATGACATCACACTCTGAACAACTCGAAGAAGCCAGTGCCGAACTGACAGTATTGAAAGAACAGGTGACGGCAGCTTGTTATTATATAAAAAGGGAATGTTCTAGTGCTGGTAGCTTTGATGGAAAGCTATTGGATAACTGGCAGTTGCCCAGTTATGAGCTTGCCTTCTGTATGGCAGAGCTTTCTGCTGCTGCAGCATTCAATGATTACGCAACAAAATTAACTGCCCAAAAATTCACACAGCAGCTTGCGCTGAGTTTCTGTGCAGAAACCTTGCAGACAGTTCTGAATCGCTTAGTTGCACGTGCAACTGATGTCGGTCTAGATAGATCCAAGCTATTGGGCATTTACGCCGGAAGAAATTTCAGAAAACTGTTAGACGGTTACGCTAGCGCAGAATTTCTATCTAGCCTAGGTGCTGAGATAGTTGGGGAAAATACTCAGCGGTTGCCGTCATTACTAAGCGAAGAAAAGGAGCTAGTGCGGGAAACATTCTTCCGCTTTGCAAACGATGTGGTAATGCCGCTTGCCGAAAAGATCCATCGCTTTGATGAAGATATTCCCGATTCGATTTTGCAAGGTGCTGCAGAATTGGGTTGCTTCGGCACCTGCATACCGGAAAGGTTTGGTGGGCTCCAGCCAGATGATCGTCCAGATAGTCTTAGCATGATCGTTGTAACAGAAGAGCTATCTCGTGGTTCGCTAGGCGCTGCGGGTAGTTTGATTACGCGTCCAGAAATTGCTGCGCGTGCACTGCTAAGCGGTGGAACTGAGCGGCAACAACAGAAATGGCTTCCTCAACTTGCGGCAGGGGAATTGCTCTGCGCCATTTCTATCACCGAGCCGAATACTGGTTCCGATGTTGCGGCGGTCTCTCTTAAGGCAACACCAACCGAGAACGGGTGGCTACTCAATGGTAGCAAGACCTGGTGTACCTTTGCCGGTAAGTCAGAGTTGCTGGTCGTATTGGCGCGTAGCAACAAGGATTTGTCATTGGGCTATAAAGGGCTTAGTCTTTTTCTAGTAGAAAAGCCTTCGTTCAGTGGCCATGACTTTACTCATGCGCAGGCGGATGGTGGTTCCATAACTGGAAAGGCGATTGCAACTATCGGCTATCGAGGCATGCATTCCTATGATCTATTCTTCGAGGATTACTTCGTTCCTGCAGAGAATCTTGTTGGTGAGGAAGCCGGAGAAGGGAAGGGCTTCTATTTCACCATGGCGGGCTTCGCCGGCGGAAGAATTCAGACCGCTGCTCGCGCAACAGGCGTGATGCAGGCGGCGTTCGAGAGTGCGCTCTCCTATGCAAAAGATAGAAAAGTATTTGGTAGCTCTATCGCGGGCTTTCAGCTTACTCAGGTCAAATTGGCTCGACTACTTGCGACACTTACGGCAGCGCGGCAATTTAGTTATGCAGTGGCGGAATTAATGGACGATGGAGTCGGTCAGATGGAGGCCAGTCTTGTGAAGCTGTTTAGTTGTCGTGCCGCTGAAATGCTTTGCAGAGAGGCATTGCAGATTCATGGAGGCATGGGTTATGCAGAGGAGTCGGCCGTAAGTCGCCTTTTCGTTGACGCTCGCGTACTCTCCATATTCGAGGGTGCGGAAGAAGTTTTGGCAATTAAAGTTGTCGCTAGGGAATTGATCGAAGAATCTTCCTGACTCTTTTGGTCAAGATTAGGTTTAGCCGGCACACAAGATCAATGGAGAAGTAGAGTAATGACATTCGATCCTGAGAAGCTATTGAACAAAGATTTTCCTACTGTCCAACAAACCTACACAGCCAAAGACTGCATGTTATATGCTCTTGGTGTAGGCATGGGGATCGATCCAATGGATGAGGAGAGTCTACGCTTTGTCTATGAAGATGATTTGAAAGTGTTGCCTAGCCAATCAGTGATGATGGCGCATCCTGGTTTTTGGGCAAAGGAAGAGGACACAGGGCTGGATTGGGTAAAGGTGTTGCATGCCGGACAAGAAATTATCATGCATAAGCCATTTCCTAGTGAAGGTACAGTTCAGGCGAAAACTCGGATAACTCGAGTGACGGATAAAGGTGAGCGAATAGGTGCGCTGATTGTTTCGGACAGAGTGGTTAGTGATGCAGCTACAGGTGAAGAAATTTGTACGCTTGTTACAACTATCTTGGCGAGAGGGCACGGTGGGTTTGGTGGGGAGCGTAAAGCAACTCCGAAGACCGACATTATCCCAAAAAGGGATCCGGACATAATCTGTGATTTGCCTACACTGCCGCAACAGGCTCTTATCTATCGTTTGTCAGGCGACTTCAATCCACTGCACGCCTCACCAGCCGTTGCGAGAAATGCAGGGTTCAAGGCGCCGATTTTACACGGCCTATGCACGATGGGTGTTGCGACCCATGCCTTGGTCAAGAGCTGCTGCGACTATGACACTTTGCGCTTCAAGCGTATGCGATTGCGTTTTTCTTCGCCTGTCTATCCCGGCGAAACTATCCGCACAGAGATTTGGGAAAATGGAAACGAAATGGCTTTTCGTTGTAAGTCGTTGGAGCAGGATAAAGTTGTAATCAATAACGGTTTTCTTTTAATTGATTAGATAGTGGAGAACACTTGCAAGCCTTACTAAGTGGAATGCGTGTAGTTGAGGGGAGTGCTTTCATAGCAGCTCCTTCCGGTGGAATGACTCTTGCGCAGCTCGGGGCAGATGTTATTCGCTTCGATCAGATCGGCGGTGGCATCGACTACCGTCGTTGGCCGGTCACCAATAAAGGCAAGAGCCTTTATTGGCACAGTCTGAATAAAGGCAAGCGTTCCTTTGCCGTGGACTTTCGCAAACCCGAAGGCAAGGAACTCATCACGCAGCTCATCTGCGCTGATGGTGAAGACGCTGGCATCTTTCTAACTAACTTTCCTGCAAAAGGATGGCTTGCCGACTCGACATTGCGCGCGCAGCGCAAGGATCTTATATATCTCAACTTAACTGGCGACCGTCACGGCGGCAGTGCATTGGATTACACGGTTAACAGTAAAGTTGGCTTACCTTTCCTAAGCGGAGACGGTGAAACTCCAAGTAATAACCCTTTTCCAGCCTGGGATGTCATTGCGGGTCAGCACATAGCCCTCGGTTTACTTACCGCCGAACGGCACAGAAGAATTCATGATGAAGGACAGTTTATACGACTCGCACTTGCAGATGTCGCGCTGGCAACGATGGGGCACCTTGGTTATCTAGCGGAGGCTGAAGTGAACAAGGAGCCTAGGCAGTCCGTCGGCAACCACGTCTTCGGTAGTTTCGGTCATGACTTCAAGTGCAAGGATGGTGAGCGTGTAATGATTGTTGGCGTTAGTCCGAATCAATGGAAGGCCATAGTGCGAGTCACTGAGACGCAGACTCAAGTCGCTGAATTGGAAGCGCGTTTGAACCTCGATTTCGATAACGAGGGAGATCGTTTCACGGCGCGTGAAAAGCTAAAGGAGCTCTTCGAGCCGTGGTTCGATCAGCGAGATTCACGCAGTGTGCACGAGGCGCTCGATCAGGCGTCGGTATGCTGGGGGCCTTATCAAACGATACAACAATTGGTTCAATCCGATAGCGACTGCAGTGTCGACAATCCATTGTTTGAGAAGGTGGAACAGCCAGGCATCGGTGAGTATCTAATGCCATCGAACCCGCTCAATTTTGAAGGCTTAGGAAATGTTCCTATAACGCCTGCGCCTGTGCTCGGACAGCATACCGATGAGATACTTAGTCTGACCTTAGGTCTTTCTGACGGGGAGATTGGCAAGCTACACGATAACGGTGTAGTGGCTGGCCCAACTACTTAGAGCCAGCTTGTTCAGGTAGCCCAACCACCTGCTAATGGAATTATCTGTCCTACCATATGACTGCTATCTTCCCGTGCGAGGTAGGCGGCAAGTTGTGCAGTTTCGCTTGCCGCGCCTATTTTGTTCGTAGGCACGTTTCGCTTTACGTGTTCTAGAAATTTTTCGTTCTCGAGAATATCGTCGGGATAGTAGGTGTTATTGTTGATGTAATTTTGCGCGATCGCATTTACCTGAATATTGCTGCGCGCCAACTCTAGCCCAACGGCTTTTATGAAACCGTTTTGTGCGCCACGTGCCGCGCAGTAGGCTGTGTTGTTCGGTATGCCGCGTAGCGGTGCCGCGCTAGTTATCGCAATAATTTTCCCGTGTTTTCTTTCCAGCATCTGCGGAGTGACTGCGCGCACTAGATACATAAGTGGATGCACTAAAGAATCGAATAGTAGGTTCCAATTCCCGTTGTCGATATCCTGTACCGGTCCTGTCATCGGAGGCTCGGCAAGATTCGCAACCAAGATGTCAATGTCACCCGCGTTGGCCACTAGTTCGTTGACTTCCTGTTCGCTGCGCATCGATGATGGGCCGGCAATCACATTGATATCAAGCTCTTCAAATTTCTCCTTGATCGCATTACCCATGTATCTGTCGCAGCAAGTTACTAAGGCAGTTCTAGTCGACATCATCCGATCTCATCTTGATTAGCATTCATTTCCATTAGGTGTAGCACAAACTTTTCTAATGTCTCATAGGGTTGGCAGCCAACAACCACTAAGTCATTGCCATAAAACGTGGGTACGCCGGTGACTCCTGTCTCGCGAGACCGCTGCCAGTCTGTATCGACTGCTTCTTTAAACTCGCGCTCAACGATAATGCGTCGTGCCTCTACTCCATCCAAACCCACAGCCTCGGCAATCGTGACCAATTCATCCACATCGCCGATATTCTTGTTGTCTACAAAGTAGGCTCGATACAGTGCATCGTGAATAGCGTCGCCGCCAGATTGACTGTCCGCCCATTTGCCTAGTTCCTGCGCAAGTCGGCTATTGAAAGTATGGGTGCGCTCACCGTATTCCAATCCAGCCTCAGCCATCAGCGCCTTCATCCGTTCGCGCATCGGAGCGATGTCTCTACCAGCGAACAATTCTGCTAGAGATTTACCCTCCTGCGGCGTATCTGGGTGCAGCGGAAAATGGATCCAACGCGCCTTCACAGGATAGTTCTGCTGCAGTTTTTCAATACTCACGGTACTGAGGTAACACCAAGGTCAGATGTAATCGGTAAATACATCTAGGGTGATAATTTCGTGCATGTTTTGTCTCCTAACGAGAAAATGCCTCAAACAGCTAACGATGTTGTAACAAACTTTCACTCATCAAGCTATATTCAAGTGTGATCTGCTTCTACTATCATGGCGTTTATATATAATGCTGCTAATTTAAGGCTTTTCAATAGCCCTAGTCAGCAATAACTACAATCGCGGTAGAGGCAATAATGACGAATAATGATGATCTAAGCCGGTTGATCGATGACGCTAACGCTGAAGTTGAATACACTATTGAGCAGGCGGAGAAGTCGAAGCCTAAGCGCAAGAATTGGAATCAATACCAGATGCTCATGCCGCTAGCTATATTGATACTCGCGTATGTGATTTATGCGGGGCAGCAGCAAGAAGCACCTAGCTCGACCGTTGTTGCTGCTCAATTGACCGATCTATTGTATCAGGCTCGAGAATCGATCGAGCTAGCTACCGTTGATGGACTCCTACCAGCCGTGTTACCCAATGCAGCCCTTGGTGCATTCGTTAGATACACCCGGTTTTCAGGAGGGTATTTCCTTAGCGTACAATCTCGCGGTGTGGGTGCAGAGATGGATAACAACGGCGAAATCACACTCTCCGGTGCCAACTAGGCAGAGTTAAGTTTGATAATTTTTCTTATAGAACTTATTCAACTAAGAAGTAGCTATTTCAAGGACTACGGTTAGTACTATGTTTGCTGAGACTCAAGGTAATTCCTTACAGAAATTATATGAATTGTATCGTGACCGATTCGATCCCGATAATAATTTGAAGCCTCTGGAAGTCGACTCCAGCGTGATTCAGTTCTGGAATAAAATTGAGCATGAAACGAATGTAGATTCGCTCACGCTCTGCGAACAAATTGCCGAGATTGCCGGCTTACCCGTTCATAGTGGCGATATCCAGACCCCCGCTCAGCTCGCCAAAAAGATTCCAAGGAAGACCCTGTCGCGTTTTCATATTGCGGTTGTGGGTATGGAAAAAGGTGAGCCAGTAATAGCAACAGGGAATCCCTTGGATGCAGAATTGATTGAGGCGCTGGTGTTCATGTTCGATAGCCACTACCGTCTGGTCGTTGCTGCGCCGGAAGCTATTGCCCGTGGAATTGAATCAGTACAGCAAGCCGCCATTGGTAGCATCTCGACAACAAAAGGCCTCAGTCTAACTGACTCGGGGGATTCGGCTGCCGAGAATCGTGCGACCCCTGTTCTGGCAAGACAGCTCATGTTGAAGGCCGTGAATTTGAGTGCGTCGGACATGCATATACAGCCGTTCCTCAATGGTTCCGTGGTGCGTATTCGAGTAGACGGCATGTTGAAGCGATTAACATTGCTCCCCGATAAAGTGGCCGATTCGATGATTCGTCACTTTAAGGCGAAATCAGGAATGGACCCGACTGGCAATATGGTGCCTCAGGACGGGCGCATGTTGGTAGAGGTCGATGGCCGCGAATACGATTTGCGTATTTCAACCTTGCCGGTAGCGGGGCATAAGGAAAAATTGGTGGTCCGTTTTCTAAACCGTCAATCAGTTTACAAGCTGACAGACATTGGGTTCTCTCTCGATGAAATCCATACAGTGCAGCGATTGTCGGCGAGACCGTCGGGAGTAATTCTGGTGTGCGGCCCGACTGGCTCGGGTAAAACCACCACGCTCTATTCGATTCTTAGCACCCTCAACGATGAAGCCACTTCAATCATGACGGTTGAGAATCCAGTGGAATACCAGATGCAGGGTTTGAGTCAGACGGAAGTCAATGACAAGGCGGGTATGACCTTTGCGCGTGCCTTGCGCGCCATATTACGTCAAGACCCAGACGTGCTTCTGATTGGTGAGATTCGTGATGAGGAGACTGCACAAATTGCCATGCAGTCCGCACTCACCGGACACCTAGTATTCTCGACTCTGCATACTAACGATTCTCTTAGTGCGATTCCCAGGTTACTCGACCTCGGTATTAATCCGGTAATCCTCGCTGAATCACTGGCTGGGATTATGTCTCAGCGTCTGTTGCGTAAACTGTGTAGTCATTGCAAGCGTGATGCAAAATCAACAGACCCTGCGGCCAAGGCTTTTAAGGTGGCGACGCATGTTGATCAAGCTTGTGAACCGGTGGGGTGTCAGGAGTGTGAGTTCAGCGGTTATCACGGCCGTACTGTAATTGCCGAATTGGTTGAAATTAATCAGGAGCAACGTGAATTGTTGCTCGGAGGTGAGAATGACATCGCCAAGTTTAAGGCGGCGATGCGTGGCACTTTTAATTCCATGTCGATGTCTGCATCGCGACTTATTATTTCTGGAGTTACAACAGCCGAGGAGGCATCGCGGGTGATTGGCCACCAATTCTGGTTTGCGCTGGTAGATGAGTATGACAGTGAGCTTCCTGATTTAAGCGCGCTTAGTGACACAGGCAGCGAGAGCAAGAAGGAAAGGAATGCGGTAGTTATCGCTGGAGACCTAGATGAATCCAGCAAACAATTGCAGGTTGTTCTCGAAAATAGTTGGCTGGAAGTTTTGACGGCAGATGGATCCGAGGGTTGTGAAAAAATTCTTCGGGAACACGAGAATGTCGATCTCGTTGTGTTAGAGCTGGATGAGAGTTTGAATGATGAGGAGATTGTTGTATCGGTGGCTGATTATCGTCGTCACTTGGCGTGGGCTAGATTGCCTGCTCTGATAAGGCTTCCTGTAACCAAGCCACACTGGGAAGCGTTACTGAAAGAGCATGGTTCTACCTCAAGGTTCCTGAGTCGCGATGTCGAGGCTGACGATATTGTTGAAATCATTCAACAGTCTATAAGTGAAAAGCTCGATTTCAGATGGGGTATGGAACCAAGAGCAGACTCAGTAGATGTGTAAGACAATATTTGGCTCAGTGGCAGTGGCTCATTTCAAAGTTTAACTGTCCATATAGCAACAATTGAAGATTAACTATATTTTATAGAATTATAGAATTATAGGAATAGGAAGCAGATGAATAAGCAGACTAAAGGGTTCACCCTACTTGAGTTGTTGACCGTTATTACAATTCTTGCCTTGTTGGCCGCGATATCGGTTCCTGTGTATCGCACTTATATTGAGAGGGCGCAATCATCGGAAATTGTGCTGCGCTACGACGCGGTGCGCACTGGAGTGCAGACTAATCTCTCTCGCGGAGAAGTCAGCGACTGCGCCGAGGTAGTTGCGGCTAGCGTAGCGGCTAACCTAGGCGATGACTACGCCAGATTGTCTGTGGGTTTTGACGCGGTTAGCGGCGGAAATCTACAAGGCTATAAACCTGTTTTCTTAGTTTGCGCGAGTCACGATATTCAGGGCGAGCAGGGGGTGAGGGTCGCCAGAGCAGCCTATGATGAGTTTTCGTTGACTAACACCGTGAATCCTGGAGCCGTGCTCTCTGAATCAATGATCAGTTTTTCTGTCCCACTTAGCAGCGGCGATGTCGCCGCGTGTCGAATCCCTGTGGGTGGAGCTCTAACTGCTTGTGGTGCGCGTGCCCCAGTTCCGACTGCGGCTCCAACCATTGCGCCTTCTCAAGCGGTTGTTCCTACACCTGCGGTGCCCACCCCAGCGGTGATAGTAGCACCTAGCATTGTGCCAACGGTGGAGGCAGTGAACCTGATGAGATCAATCACCGGAGCGACAGCGCTTTCGGCCTACTCCGGTGAGCAGAGAGGCGTGGCCCTTGGCACGCAAGTCGTGGGTCTGTATATGGCTGGTAGCAGCGTTAACCAGCTGGCAGGCGCGGCGGCGAGTCAGCTACCCACAATCACTCAGCCCTACACCGCTGTGGCGGATGCTGGGTACCAGTACCTTAACGGCTCCGGGGCTCTTGGCCAATTAATGCCTACCATGGCAGCCAATCTTCAGGCACTGGCCCCAAGTGAGCGCAACGCCTGGGATGGCGGTATCGTGGTCTTCTCTGATGGCAGTGTGGGCCGTATGCAGAAGGCAGCTAATGGCGCCAACAGTGGTGAGAGAGACTACATCTATTTTTCAGTTCTAAGCGGTGTAAATGCTAACGACGGGATGTCGATCGTGACAGGTCATGCTCAAGCGGGCCAAACGGTGCAGGTTAGTGTAGGGGGCAGAGATCTGGCTACCGTCACAGCCGATGCCCAGGGCAATTGGAACCTGGCCGGCGCCGCTGCTCTTGCTGCCGCTGGACAGACAATTACCGCTAGCCCGGTAACTCCCTAAACTATAGACCTGTTGCAGAGCCAGTCTGAGTGATTAGGCTCTAGGTTTGCCCGCTATTCGGACCTCTGTGAATAAATCGATTATTGCCTCAAAAGTGCCCTGAGAGGCTCCAATACAATGGCAATGGGTTATACTGCCAGTCAGCATCAGGCTGCGTTCTGCCCTTTTATGAGGGTAGAAAAGTGCAACGAGCCACTACTGCCTGAAGTATCGAATTCATTAAATAATAGAATAAAATCAGCAAGTTAATGGGGTTTAAGTTTATGCGAAAACTAGTCACCTCGGTTGCAGCCGCAGCCGTATTACTAATGCCACAACTAAATTTGATGGCTCAGGGCGATGAAGCTCTGGCCATTATGGTCCCGGGCGGCGGAGTCTATAGCCGTCCAATTACCACCGATTCGGTAGAGGCTCAGGCATTCTTCGATCAGGGGCTCAGAATGGCATGGAGCTTCTATTTCCCAGAGTCCATCGCCTCTTATCAGGAAGCTGCGCGTCTGGATCCAGATAGTCCAATGCCTCATTTCGGTCTAGCACACGCGGCGGGCCCGAACCCGAATAGTCGTTATGCGGGCCTTCCGGACGACCCTCAGGGAGCCGGCCTCGCAGCGATCCGCAGAGCCCTGGCCCTGGCCAATAATGGCAGCCAGCGCGAGCGCGACATGATCAATGCGCTGTTTGTCCTTTATAACAAGGACGCTGTTCCGGATACGAGAGAAAGAGACTTCGCCTTCGTTGATGCCATGCGCAACCTGCATGATAAGTATCCAAACGATGCTGACATCGCCACTATTTTCGGCGAGTCTTATATGAATACAACGCGCTGGGACTATTGGGAGGCAGATGGTACTGCCAAGCCAGGTACAGCAGAAGCACAGGCGGCGTTCGAGTCTGCAATGCGCTCCGAGCACGATCATCCGGGTGCGAACCATCTCTACATTCATTTGATGGAGGCATCGTCTCAGCCAGAACTTGCTATGCCAGCCGCTCAGAAACTTGAAGCGACAGTGCCCATCTCCGGTCACATGGTGCATATGCCTGGGCATATCTATCTACGAGTTGGTGAGTACGAGAAGGCAATCGACATCAATGAGCGATCGCAAATTGTGGATGCTCAGTTTGCCGAAATCTGGGGAGATACTAATTTCCCATTGATAGGTACTTACCCACTGTCACACAAGATACACAAGGGGCATGCGCTGGACTTCGTGCGCTACGCAAACATGCTTCAGGGCAATTACGCTGAGTCGTCTGCAGCGGCGGCAAAGAATGCCGGAAACACTGATCCTGATATTACCAGTGGCTTGAAGAACATAGCCCATACCTGGATTACAGATAAGGTATTTGGTAAGTGGGACAAGATTCACGCAGACAATGCAGTGAACAGCCAGTATGAGGCTCCCTATCTAAAAGGTATGTGGAGTTATGTAATGGGCAGTGCTCATGTCGCTAAAGGCCACATGGGTCCTGCAGAAGCAGAGTTAGCAAATCTTCAGGCTCAGATAACAGCTGAAGGTGTTGATGATCAAGGCGTGAGCCCAACTCCAGCATCACATGTATTGAATCTGGCTTCCCATGCTCTCAATGGAGAGATTGAAGAAGCGAAGGGCAATCTAGATGCGGCGATCATGCATTACAATGTGGCGATCCAGCTGCAAGACTCATTAAACTACACTGAGCCGCCGGACTGGTCGCAGTCTATACGCCTCTATCTAGGTGCGGTTCTTCTTGAGGCGGGCCGTGCGGCTGAAGCTGAAGAAGTTTATCGCAAAGATCTAGAGTGGAATCAACAGAATGCCTGGACTACGTTTGGTCTCTATCAAGCGATTGAAGCTCAAGGCAGAGCTCAGGAAGCGATCATAGTCGAGAGACAATTTCAGTCTTTCTTCCGTAACGCTGATGTTGAAATCACGCGCTCACGTTTGTAAGCGCAACGATTGCTTTATAGTTGCCGAGGTAAATTTGTCAATTACTCGGACACAGCAATGCAAATCGTGTTGAACAGAAAGCCAAGAGATGTAAATTCTCTTGGCTTTTTTTATTCTTAAGATAGAAAACGCTAGTAATAGGCTAAAAAATACAAAGCAAAGTAGCTAGGGGAAGTTTCATGTCGGTTTCAAATAGATCTCGTCTCGTTGCAATATCAATTCTTGGATTTGCGTTAACAGCTGGCAACATCTCTGCACAGGAACACTTCAACGCAAAGGGTGCGCAGCCAAGCCGTTTTACGTCGCAATTACAGGATGAGCTCCGTACTAGCTTGCCATTCGATGATCAACGCGATTTCGAGGAGTCTAGCCGAGGCTTTATAGCAGAGCCTGGCTCGAGGCAGATTCTTGCAGCCAATGGTCGTGTCGTGTGGGATATGACACGTTACGACTTTCTCCTTGAAAGCACAGACTTCGATAGTATCCACCCCTCTCTGCAGCGCCAAGCAACGCTCAATATGAACTTCGGTCTGTATGAGGTAGTACCGGATTTCATTTATCAGGTGCGCGGATTCGATCTGGCGAATATGACTCTAATCAAAGGCGATTCGGGGTGGATACTGTTTGATGTATTACTTACCTCAGAAACGGCGGCGGCTGCGCTACGCCTTGCGAATGAACAATTAGGCGAGCGTCCAGTGCGAGCGGTTGTCTATTCCCATTCTCATATCGATCACTTTGGTGGTGTTCGCGGAGTGATTAACGAAGAGGACGTTCGATCGGGTGCGGTGCAAGTCATTGCCCCATCGGGTTTTATGGAAGAGGCGATTGCAGAGAATGTGTATGCGGGTAATGCAATGTCACGACGCGCGGGTTTGCAATATGGGCGCGGCATTCCTTCAGGGCCGTTTGGACAAGTGGACTCTGCGATTGGCAAGGCACTCGCCGCGGGAACGACAGGATTGATTGCACCAAGTCTGGTTATCGAAGACAGCTATGAAGAACATGTCATCGATGGCGTCAACATGGTCTTTCAGAATACACCTGGCACCGAGGCGCCTGCAGAGATGAATACCTGGTTTCCAGATCAGAAGGTGTTCTGGGCTGCGGAAAATATTACGGCCACAGTTCACAATGTTTATACGCTGCGTGGCGCATTAGTTAGAGATGCATTGCAGTGGTCGAAGCAAATCAATGAGGCCCTATACCGGTTTGGTCAGGATGCCGAAGTCTTGGTGTCTTCTCATAACTGGCCGCGCTGGGGAAATGAACGAATTCAGCAGGTTATGCGCACGCAGCGTGATGCCTACGCGAATCTGAACAACCAAGTTTTGAATCT
>OLHJ01000047.1_pt1 | contig 49402 bp, 24 predicted proteins | sample 1609491 | NCBI WGS metagenome assembly OLHJ01 (sample SAMN05416861, study PRJEB24817) | seawater metagenome | isolation source: Sea water | place: Canada:Atlantic | collected 2013-11
TCGGCAGCGTCAGATGTGTATAAGAGACAGGTTTTCCATTTTCATGGCTTCCAGTACTAAAACAGGATCACCTTTTTTGATTTCATCACCTTCCTTAACCAAGATGTCTAAAACTAAACCTGGCATTGGCGATTTAATTTCGCTAATTTTCTTAACGGCCATGTTTTCCATACCTAAATCCTTCAATAACTGATCAAATTGATCTTGGATTTTTAAGGTGTACTTTCTTCCATTAATTCTAATGGTGGCTAATTTGTTGTCGGTATCTAAATGGGCAATTTCAACACGGTTTTCAACTCCATCTTTTTTTACCACCCAAGACGTGGCATCTTTCTGAGCCATATCCATTTCATAAGCATTTCCATTAACGGTTCCTGCGTGGTTTTGACCATTTTCCGGAACAACGTCATAGTTGTTGGTGTTGATTGTAATGTTATACATACCGTAAAAATTTAAGTCCCAAAAGTAATAATACTACCGTTAATAGGAATGAAAGAACGGAGCAGAAACGTCAAATAATTTCTAATTAATCGGTTTTCCATTTCCTTTCGTAAAACGATTACTTTTCTATCTTGCAAACAAATCTGAATTTTCTAGTTTGGAAGCAAAAAAAAATGAATTATGAAAAAGCTTTTTGTCCAATTTTCCCTACTGACTTTAATCCTTGCAGGATGTAATTCCAGTAAAGAAAGTTCTGATTATTTAAGTCAACAAGTAGAGCTGGCAGCCGTTGAGATTTTTGGGCAAACCGAATACCGTGCTTCTCGAACTCGCGAAATTGATATACTACATACCGATTTAAATGTTCGTTTTGATTGGACGCAGCAATACATGTATGGAGAAGCTATCATTACGTTAAAGCCCTATTTCTATACCACTGATATTGTAGTGCTGGATGCTAAAGGACAAGAAATTAAGGAGGTGAGTTTGGTTACCCTAACGGAGCAAAAGCCGTTGAAATATTCGTATGCAAATGATGTTTTATCTATTCAATTAGATCGCAATTACGCAAAGTCAGAAACCCTGAAAATATTTATTGATTATGTGGCTAAACCCGAAGAACGAAATATTAATAAAGGCTCAGCGGTTTCTGATGATAAGGGATTGTATTTTATTAATCCTTTAAACGAGGACTTAAATACGCCTCAACAAATTTGGACTCAAGGAGAAACGGAAGCCAATTCTGTTTGGTTTCCTACTATAGATTCTCCAAACGAACGTTGTACCCACAAAATTGCGATTACGGTGGATCAAAAATTCACCACTCTATCTAACGGTGATTTGGTAAGTTCTGTAGAGGGCGGAAAGGGTAAGCGTACCGATATTTGGGTACAAAACAAGCCCATTGCTCCTTACTTGTTTATGATGGCTGTAAGCGAATATGCGGTGGTAAAAGATAGCCTGAACGGCATGGATGTGAATTATTATGTGGACAAGGATTACGAACCTTATGCACGTGAAATTTTTGAGAATACTACAGAAATGATTTCCTTCTATTCTGATTTATTGGGGTACGAATATCCATGGAGCAAATACAGTCAAGCAACTGCACATGAGTACGTTTCTGGCGCCATGGAAAATGTAAGTGCGGTGATTTTTGGTGATTTTGTACAGCAAACTCATCAAGAAATGATTGATGGCAAAAATGAGGATGTGGTTGCTCATGAGCTATTTCATCATTGGTTTGGTGATGTGGTTACATGTGAGTCGTGGTCAAACCTACCTTTAAATGAATCGTTTGCTACCTATGGAGAATACTTGTGGTTTGAGCATAAATACGGCCGAATGCGTGCCGATGAAGGGTTAGATTATGATTTGCGCTCTTATTTGAGAGAGGCTAAAAGCGGTTCAGTAAACGATTTGATTCGTTTCCATTACAATAAGCCCGATGATATGTTTGATAGTCATTCTTATGCAAAGGGAGGGAGAATCTTACATATGCTTAGAAACTACGTGGGAGATGAAGCCTTTTTTGAAGCCTTGAAAATGTATTTGCACGACAATGAATATACTTCTGTAGAAATACACCAATTGCGTTTAGCCTTTGAAAAAGTAACCGGTCAAGATTTGAATTGGTTCTTTAACCAGTGGTTTATGGGCAAGGGCCACCCTGAACTAGACATTACTTATACCTATGACTCCGCACAAGCAATGCAACATATTTATGTGGAGCAGATGCAGGATGTAGATGCGTATTCTTTATTTAAACTTCCTGTTGATATTGATATTTATGCGGGTGGAACTAAAAAGAGGTATGCGGTAATGGTAGATAGCGTGAGTCAAACCTTCAGCTTTAGAAGTGATGTTAAACCCGACTTGGTAAACTTTGACTCTCGAAAAATATTGGTGTGTACTAAAGAAGATCATCATACCATGCAAGAAATGACCTTTATGTATGCTAATGCGCCTTTGTATAAGGATAAACGAGAAGCGGTGCTCTTTGCGGTACAGGCGGAGGATGATTTGGCCGAAGCGAAAGAACTTTTATTAAATGCAATGGTGGATGATTATTCTGGTATCAGAGAATTGGCCGTTTCTAATTACGAAAAGTTTAATGAGATTGAAGATTTAAAGTTGAAAGCCGTATTAGTTTCCAATTTGAAAAATGATCCGAGTTCTGGGGTGAGAGCGGAAGCTACGGTAGCGCTTTATGATAAATATTCTTGGGCAGAAGAAATGGTTGGCGTTTTTGAAAGTCAAATAAAGGTAGACAGCTCTTACGCAGTAATTAGTGAATTGCTAAAGGGTATTGCCATTTCTGATTCTACAAGGGGAATGACTTACGCAACGAAGTTTCAAGATTCCGAAGGATTGGATGTGTTATTTGCGGTGGCTGAAGTTTACTCGGTGTATGGGAGTAGTGATAATTCGGAATTTTTTACGAAACTATATCCTAAGTCTTCCGGGTATGAAGTGATGGCTTTTATTGATTATTACAAGGAGTTTTTGTTTTTGATAGATGATGTAGAAACGCATAAAAAAGGAATTGCCATTTTTGAAAAGGAAGCCAATAATCAAATGGCTTGGTTTATTAGATATTACGGAGTGAGTGCCTTGGTTGACTTACGCGATTATTACCAAACCAAATCTTCATATTATTCAAAAAATGGAAAAACGAAGGAGGTAACACAGTTTGATGAATTAATTTCATCCGTAAATAAAATTTTGACTGATCTAAGGATGAATGAAAGGGATCAAAGAGTATTTATGCAACGTTAATCCAATAAAAACTAAAACTAAAAAATATGAAATGGTATCTGAAAGTAGTCAGAGATAACTACGCAAATTTTAAGGGAAGGGCAACACGTCAAGAATACTGGATGTTTGTGCTTTTTAATTCTATATTCTCCTATTCATTATTGTTTATAGGAACTTCAACTGATTTAGAAATCATAAGTTCCATCTATTCTTTTGCTGTTCTTTTACCCAGTTTAGGTGTTGCAGTGCGTAGATTGCACGATACGGGCAAAAGTGGATGGTACTACGTGGGGTTTATTGTGATAATAATGATCGCTTTAATAGCAGGAGTTGTTGCCGTTATGCGCGAAAATGGTTTTGAAATGAATCCAGAGAATCCGTATGAATTATTTATGCAAAGTGGAATGTTTCCGTATTTGGCAGTAGTTGCTATTACCGGTCTTCTTTTCTTGTTCGTTATGGTGCAACCCAGTCAAGAGGGGTCCAATCAATTTGGTCCAAATCCAAACAATCCAGATCAAGATGAATTAGAAACTCAACTTTACGAATAAAAAAGGAAATTATGAATTGGTATATAGCAGTTTTAAAAAAATATGCCGACTTTGATGGTCGTGCAAGAAGATCAGAGTTCTGGTGGTTTAATCTTATTAGCACATTGATATATATGGTGCCCTACACCATTTTAGTGGTTACCATGATTGATAGCTCAGGAGATATGGATAATGGAACCATTCAGGTATTGTCTTCAATTTTAGGTTTTTATGGGTTGGCTGTTTTCGTCCCAAGTTTAGCCGTGACCGTAAGAAGATTACATGATACAGGTCGTAGTGGGTGGAATGTTTTATGGAGTATTTTGCCGTTAATAGGGAGTGTTATACTCCTAATTTACTTCTTTACAGATAGCCAGCCTGGAGCAAATGAATATGGACCGAACCCTAAGAATGAAGGGCAAGAATTTGAGTTATACGAAAACTAATAAAGATGAAAGAGAAGTTGTCCAAAATTAAAGTGATTCTTTTTGACTGGGATGGTGTTTTTCATGCGGGTCATAAAGATGAAAACAAAAGCAGCACTTTTAGTGAAGCCGATTCTATGGGTGTAAATATGCTTCGCTTTGGATTTTGGTTGCAAAATGGAGCCATGCCAATAACAGCTATTATCTCTGGAGAAAATAATACAACGGCTAAGTATTGGGCGCAACGTGAACATTTGGATGCCACGTTTTCAAGTGCAAAAAATAAGGTGGAAATTCTGGCTTTCTTGAAGGAAAAACATGATGTGAATCCAGAGGAAATAATGTTTGTGTACGATGATATCTTAGACCTTTCCTTAGCTAAAGAAGTGGCTCACCGTGTAATGATCAATAGAAAAGCTAATCCGCTGTTTGTAGATTATTGCAGAGAAAATGGCTACTTCGATTTCTTGACGCAAAATGATGGCGGAAATCATGGGGTTAGAGAAGCATGTGAGCTAACTTTAGATGCAATGGGACGCTTTGAAGAAACCATTGAAAAGCGGGTCGCTTTTTCTGGAGAGTATTCTATCTACAATCAAGAAAGATTAAGTCTTCCCACCAAACATTTTGTCTCCAAAGACGGTAGTTTTGAATAGAAAAAATTAAGCATAAAAAAAGGCGAAGAGAAATCTTCGCCTTTTTAGTTTTTCATGGTTTACATAAAGTTTTGTTCCTTCATCCACTCGTCATTAAAGACTTTAGCCACGTATCTTGAACCGTGATCATGAAATAACACAACCACAACGTCATCTTCGGTTAATTCATTTTTTAACTGTCTAATGGCTCCAAAAGCAGAGCCTGCAGAATAACCTAAAAATAATCCTTCTTTTAACGCCAGCTCACGTGCAATTAATGCCGCATCTTTATCTGTTACTTTTTCAAAATGGTCAATTAATCCAAAATCAACATTTTTAGGAAGAATGTCCTCACCAATTCCTTCGGTTAGATAAGAATGAATTTCATTTTCATCAAACTCACCTGTTTCTAGATATTTTTTGAATACCGACCCATAAGAATCAACTCCCCAAACTTTCACATTTGGATTTTTTTCTTTCAAGTATTTACCTACTCCAGAAATTGTACCTCCTGTACCTACACCCACCACAAAATGTGTGATTTTCCCTTCCGTTTGTTCCCAAATTTCTGGTCCAGTAGACTCATAATGGGCCTGGCGGTTAGAAAGGTTATCATACTGATTTAACCATACCGAGTTTTCAATTTCTTTATGTTTTTTTTCTGCTACGGAATAGTACGAATCTGGATGATCTGGAGCTACAGCCGTTGGACAAACAATAACTTCAGCACCTAAGGCACGCAATACGTCTACCTTTTCTTTACTCTGTTTGTCGTTAGTAGTAAAAATACACTTGTAACCTTTGGTAATGGCGGCCAAGGCAATACCCATTCCGGTGTTACCCGATGTACATTCAATAATAGTTCCGCCTGGTTTAAGAGAACCATTAGCTTCGGCATCTTCTACCATTTTTAAACCCATTCTATCTTTAACCGAATTTCCTGGGTTAAAGTATTCCACCTTGGCTAAAATGGTTCCTGGAATGTCTTCTGCAATTTTATTTAAGCGAACCATTGGCGTGTCCCCAATTGTTCCTAGTATGTTATCGTAAACTTTATTTTTTGGTGTCATGCTATTTAAAATAGGAATGAATATTATTTGTCTTGTTTGGGGAGATATTTCATCTCAAACATAAAGGTAGTGAATGGAAGTAGAGAAGCTACAAAACCAATTACCAAAGTTTTAAAACTCCATTTTAATTGAAGGCCAACAATTAATAACCAAATACAATAGGCTACAAATAAAATACCGTGAGCCATTCCCACAGGTCTTGTAGGTCCTGGAATATCCCAGATATATTTAAGTGGCATACAAATACCTAAAAGAGCAATGTAACTTATACCTTCTAAGATCGCGAGGTATTTAAAAATGGTGATATGATTCATGAATCTCTTTTGAAAATTGAGGTGCAAATAGAAGGTATTTTTCTATTGTAACGTTCAAATTCACGTAATATTTATGTCAATTTAATCAAGGTTAATAGCCTCAACCGTTTTGATTCGAGTAACGATATAAGTAGGTCCGATTAACATGATAACACAGAGAATTAATGTAAAAACGTTTAACGAAATCAAATTAGCAATATCTATGTTAATCGGAATATGCGTGATGTAATACGTTTCCGGTTCTAGCGTGAATATTTTAAAATATTTCTGCGCTAGTGCAATCCCTAATCCTATCAAATTTCCCCAAAACAATCCTACGGCCATTAAGTAAGTAGCTATATACAGAAATATTTTTCTAATACTGGAATTGGTAGCCCCCATCGTTTTAAGAATGCCAATCATTCGAGTACGATCTAAAATCATAATTAATAGGGCAGAGGCCATGTTAATTCCGGATACGAAAATCATCAAACCAATAATGATGGTAACATTGATATCTTGTAAATCTAACCAGCCAAATAGGTTTTGATTCTTAGTAACAATAGTAGTGGTTTTGTACTCGAAGGGAATATGATGAAAAATGAAATCATCAATTTCATCTAAGTCACTATAATGCTTTAGATTGACTTCAAACCCACCTACTTGTTCTTCGTTCCAGCCATTTAACCGTTGAATATGACGAATATCGCCAATCACAAACAAATCATCAAAACCTTCTAAGCTGGTTTCATAAATTCCAGTAATGTAAAACTTACGCGGACGAGGTTGATGGTTACGTAAGAAGTAAACAATGAAGTTATCGCCTACCTTTAAGTTCATTTTATTGGCAATTTTCTGTGAAAGCACAACATCATTCGATTTCTTTTCGGAATCAAAGTGTAGCGTATCACCTGAAATCATAAAGTCTTTAAAGAAGGTCCAATCAAAATCGTTGTCAATTCCTTTTAGAACAATACCTAAAATCTCTTCATCTGTTTTTAAAATACCAGCCTTGTTGGCATAAACCTGAATGTTGCTAACTTTTTCAAGGGTGTCTAGTTCGGGGTAAAACTCTTGATCCGTAGAAATGGGAACCACTTCAAACCCATCTGTACTTTGAAAATTGGAAATGGTGATATGTCCTCCAAAACCAATAATTTTTTCTCGAATTTCTTTTTGAAATCCAGTAACGATAGAAACAGACAGAATCATAACCGAAACAGAAATGGCAATTCCAGCCAATGCAATATTGATAATGGGGCGAATATTATTGCGTCCACTATTCTTGGAAGATTTTCCGCGAATTAGTTTTAAAGCTGTAAAAAGTTCGAAATTCAAATGCTGTATTTTACTCACGCAATATTAAAGTATTCAACTCGAAACCCTTCGAAATATTTCATGCACAATGTAATTGTGAAAATTGGTACAACATATGTTTAGTATCACCACGAAAACCGTTTACTTTGTATACTGAAAATTGATCACTTGAAGAGTATTATTCTCCTTATCTTATGTTTAAGTTTTATGCCGTTGGCGCATATGGCACAAGTGCCATTTGATTCGTCTTTGGTAAAATCGGCCGATGAAGTATTGGTAGGGGCCGAGCGTGCGTCCTTGTACCTAGATAAATTGCAAGGTAAGAACGTAGCCCTGGTTGTAAATCCTACAAGTGAAGTTTTTGGAAAGCATTTAGTTGATTTTTTAATTTCTAAAAATGTTTCCATTAAAAAGGTTTTTGCTCCAGAACATGGTTTTAGAGGAACTGCCGATGCAGGTGAAAGAATTAAAGATGCTATTGATCCGAAAACAGGAATTCCTTTAAAAAGTTTATACGGAAAAAACAAAAAGCCTTCTGCGCAAGATTTAGCTGGAATTGATATGGTTATTTTTGATATTCAAGATGTGGGCGTACGTTTCTATACCTATATATCTACCATGCATTATGTAATGCAGGCTTGTGCCGAGAGTAATGTTGATTTTATGGTACTGGATCGTCCTAACCCCAATGGCTTTTATGTAGCAGGTCCTGTACTGGAAATGGAGCAACAATCATTTGTTGGAATGCATCCCGTACCCATTGTACATGGATTAACGGTAGGTGAGTTTGCCACTATGGTAAATGAAGAAGGTTGGTTAGGAAACGACTTGAAATGTAATTTACAAGTGGTTTTACTTACAGGATGGACACATAAAGATTTGTATCAATTACCTGTAAAACCATCGCCTAATTTACCCAATATGACTTCGGTGTATTGGTATCCTACCTTAGGATTATTTGAAGGTACCAATGTGAATGCGGGTAGAGGAACAGATTTTCCGTTTCAAACCTTTGGGTCTCCCTATATTAAAAATGCTCCGTTTTCCTATATTCCTGTAAATAAACCTGGAGCCAAATACCCTAAGCATAAAAATAAAAAGTGCTATGGCATGGATTTGAGAAGTTTCAACCTGGATTCTTTCTGTGTGGAGCCCAATATTCAAATCGGCTACGTGCTTTGGGCTTACCAGAACACCTCAAATAAGAATGAGTTCTTTTTAAAGAATCATTTTTATGGGAGGTTAGCAGGTACGACAAATCTTCAAAACCAAATTGAATTGGGGTTTTCCGTTTCTAGAATTCAAAACCATTGGACTGCAGAATTAGAAAAGTATTTGACTATTCGTAAGAAGTACTTGTTGTACAAAGACTTTTAACCTCCCTATTTCATCTGATTTCTAAAACTCCCTACTTTTAGGTATTTCAAAATCTAAGAAGCGAAATTAGCTTTGCATCGTTATTTAAAATGAATCTAAATAAAGATGAAAAAACATACATTATTTCTATTGGGAGCAGTTGTATTTGCTTCTTCTTGTACTAAAGACGAACCAACTCCAGAGGATACTAAACCTACACAACCAGCTACTTATAGTTTTACCAATGTAGACTATTCCGGGCAAACGGCTCGTTTAGATATGTTAGCTGAGTTAACAGCTGAAATGAAAAAACCAAATACAGGAGTAGCAGCAGATGAAGCTGTAATGCTAAACATGTTTGCGAATGAAAATAGCCCATTTGCGGATGGCACACTAAATTCATCAACCAAGCAGTTAAAAAGCAAATGTTACGATGGCGGAGGAAGCCCAATGACGGTTTCCTCATTTGAATACTACATGACTCGTTTAGCATCTTTAAGTAACGCAGGTATGGGGGCTTGGGCGCCAGGTACTGCAGGGATTGCCACTTCAGGTACGAAAGCTTATTTCTTTGATGAAAATGGTGTAGAGTATACTCAAATTATTGAAAAAGGATTAATGGGAGCAGTATTCTATTACCAAATTGCTGAGACTTATACTAGAGATGGTAAAATTGGTGATGCAGTAGATAATGAAACAGTGACTGATGGTAAGGGAACCGATATGGAGCATCACTGGGATGAGGCTTTTGGCTACTTTGGAGGAACGGTTGATTTAACGGAAGCAAATTACGCTGATCAGTCATTGAGATATCACGCCAAGTATGCCAAGAAAGGTTCGGATGCAGGATTAGAAACGGTAGGTAACGTGATGTACCAATTTATTAAAGGTCGGTACTCAATTTCTAATAAAAACTATACGGATCGTGATGCAGCCGCTGAACAATTAAGAAAGGACTATGAGTTGATTATGGCAACTACTGCTATTCATTACATTAACGGTAGTATTGCTGATTTTGGTGATGATGCTCTTAGAAATCACCAAATTTCGGAAGCATATGCATTTGTTGTTTCGTTACACTATAACGCTGATAAATCCATTTCGGATACGGATTTAGAAGAAGTGAAAGATTTTTTCAGAGTAGATATGGGGGGGCATAAAATTCCAAATTTCTTGAATGTTACCGTAGCTACGTTAAATCAAGCAAAAGACAAATTGAGTACAGTTTACGGACTGGATGCAGTGAAGGATACGATATAATTATTTGTTTATAAACTAAAGTAGGTCAGGTAAGGTTAATTCCTTGCCTGACCGTTTTGGTTTAAAAAAGTGAACCATAAAGAGGATATGAAAGCATTAAAAATGGTGATGATTTTGGGTAGTATTTTGACCCTTTTCATGGCAGGTTGTAAAGAGGATAATCCGGATAATACAGACGGTAGTGAGTTTGATACCAATGCGCTATTGAATAATTATTCAGAAAATATAATACTACCTAGGTATCAAGAATTGGCTACTCAAATGAATTTACTGATGGGTGCAACTAATGACTTTCAAAACGATGTAAGTGCCGCTAATCTGGCTAATCTAAGGACGGCATTATTGGAGGCAGAGCTGGCGTTTCAACCGTGTACTTCATTTGAATTTGGTCCTGCATCTACGTATACCTTACGTTCTATTTTAAATACCTATCCAACTAACGAGAGCATTATTAATCAAAATATTTCTTCGGGTGGCTATAACCTGTATACGGCAGGAAATATTGCAGCTATTGGTTTTCCAGCTATGGAGTATCTATTGTACGGAACTAACCTAACAGATCAAGAAGTACTCGATTTATTTGCCGCAGATGCCGAAGCGGCCAATAGATTAACTTATTTATTTGATGTAGTATCACAAAGTCAAGTAGTTGCCGGACAAGTAAACACGCAATGGACTTCTGGAGGTTATCATGAGGTGTTTGTAAATGCCAATGGAACAGCTGTTGGTAGTTCAGTTTCGTTAATGATGAACTCTTTTGTACTGGATTTTGAACGTTTTATTCGCGATGGAAAAGTTGGAATTCCATTGGGAGTAAGAAGCTTGGGTACTCCTAACCCTGAGAAAGTGGAAGCATATTACAGTGAAAAATCATTAGCGCTTTTGGCGGAAAGTATGGATGCTTACAAAAAGTGTTTTAATGGGGTTTCCAGTACTGAAATAAACGGAGTAGGTTTTGACGACTACTTGATTCACGAAGATGCCGAAGCCATTTCCCATAAAATTAATACCCAATTAGACTTGATTGTGGCTAAACAATCTATTCTCAATGGTCCGCTATCAGAAGATGTATTGAGTAATAAACCAGATGTACAGGCTGTGTATGATGAAATGCAAAAGCTAATTGTCTCACTTAAAGTAGAGATGCCATCAGCATTAGCGGTATTAATTACTTACCAAGATTCTGACGGAGATTAACTTTAAAGAATGAATAAAGGACTGTTCACATTTCTTCTGATTTTGTTGTCGTTTTGGGGTAAATCTCAAGATGTTTGGCAAATTACATTCCTATCCGAAGGAAAGAAGAGACCTATTATGGGCTTGGTGGTGTTCAGTACCGAATTAAAAAAAGAGTATAGCACCAATTATAAAGGCATAATAAAAGTTCAACCCAATGGACTTAAATCGGTGACATTTTTAACCCAAGCCGAAGGTTTTAAGACTTCTACCTTTGTTTTAAAACCTTATTCTACCGATACTATTTACGTTCCAGAACAAGTGCATACCTTGGATGAGGTGGAGGTGACAGATCAAAAAAACTCGGAAGAGCTTTTACAGTTACAAATGCGATCGGTAGAGGACATGTACATTTATTCAGGTAAGAAATCTGAGAGAATTGAAGTAGCCCAATTGCCCGCCAATTTGAGTACAAATAACAGTCGCCAGGTTTACAACAAAGTTCCAGGTCTAAATATTTTTGAAAGTAATGGAGCCGGTTTGAATACCGAAATAGGGGGTAGGGGATTAAGTCCTGAGCGCTCTACTAATTTCAATATGCGCCAAAATGGGTACGATATCAGTGCAGATGCATTAGGATATCCAGATGCCTATTACGTTCCGCCCACAGAAGGGTTAAAAAGAATTGAGGTAGTTCGTGGTGCGGGTGCGTTACAGTACGGAACTCAATTTGGAGGAATGATTAACTACAAATTGAAAACCCCAGAAAGCAATAAACCCTTACAAATTGAGAGTCGCCAAACCTTTGGTTCTTTTGGCTTTTTTAATTCATTTAATGCGGTAGGAGGTAAGTATAAGAAACTGGAGTATTACACCTTTTTCATTTACAAAAGAGGAGATGGGTGGCGTCCAAATTCTGATTTTACGGCAAAAAACTTTTATGGGTATTTGAAATACAACCATTCCGATAAACTGCAATTCACCTTTGACTTTTCGTATTTTACCTATTTGGCTCACCAACCCGGTGGTCTTACTGATGCGATGTTTCATAATGACCCAAGTCAGTCAATTAGAGAACGAAATTGGTTTAATGTAGATTGGAATCTTCCTAGTTTTACCGTTGATTATTCTTTTTCGAAAGACATGAAACTAAGTTCTAAGTTTTTTGGTTTAGTGGCGACTAGAAATGCTTCTGGATTTTTAGGGAATATTACACGTGTGGACCCCTTAACCAATAGAGATCTATTAAAAGATAACTACTTGAATTGGGGGAATGAGACTAAAGTTTTAAAACGCTACACCATCAAAGGTAGAACGAATACGTTTATTTTAGGAAGTAGAGTTTACCGAGGAAACACCCATAAACAACAAGGAGATACGGATGATGGTTATGGACCCAATTTCAACTATTTAACGCCAGATAGTTTACAAGGAAGTGATTTTACATTTCCAAGTATGAATGTGGCTCTATTTGCCGAAAACATTTTTCAAGTTACCGATAAATTACGTTTACAACCCGGATTGAGATTTGAGAATATCAACACTAAATCAGACGGGTATTACCGTGAAACCACGCGAGATTTGGCTGGAAATATTTTGTCGGATACTTTGATTTATGATCAAATGTCAAAACCCAGGTCTTTTATTTTGTTTGCTTTAGGAGCTGCCTATAGACCCAAAGAAGGGATGGAAATTTACGGTAACATTTCTCAGAATTACAAAGCCATCAATTTTAATGATCTTAGGATAAACAATCCAAACTTTAAAGTTGATCCTAATCTTCAGGATGAAACAGGGTATAATTTTGACCTAGGAATTAGAGGAAAGTACAAATCATTTTTAGTGTACGATGTTAGTGCATTCTATTTGAGGTATGATAATAGAATAGGGTTTGTTCAAAAAGTCGATTCCACCTTATTTAAAACCTACCGGTACCGAACTAATGTATCTGCTTCTTCTACTATTGGTTTAGAAAGTGTGGTAGAAGTGGATTGGTTCCGTTTGGATCCAAAAGTAAAGGAATCCAGTAGTTTGAAAACTTTTGTAAACATAGCATTTATTGATGGTAAGTATACGGATTCGCAAGAGGCGGCATATGAAGGTAAAAAGGTGGAGTTAGTGCCTAGTTTAACAGCTAAAGCGGGTGTAACTTGGGTGCGTGAAAAGCTGAAATTAAGTCTGCAATACACCTATACGGGTGAACAATATACGGATGCCTCTAATTCTGAGTTTGACCCCAACGCAGTTAGTGGTTTAATTCCGGTTTATCAGGTAATGGATTTCTCGGCTAAATACTCGTTTAATGTTCTGTTTATTGAGGCAAATTGTAATAACCTGTTAAACCAAAGTTACTTTACAAGAAGAGCATCTGGATACCCGGGTCCAGGTATTATTCCAGCCGATCCTCGCTCATTTTTTGTTACCTTAGGAGTGAAGATCAAATGACAGTAACAGAGCTATACGAATCGGTTTGGGATGGAGTTCAATTATCTGCAGGATATATTCTAGATCCTAATAAACGAATTTACTACGCCTTTTTAGTCACTTCCGTAGTTTTGGCTTTTGGGGTATTTAGAACTTCAAAAATTAAAGGTTCATTTTTACATTATATTTTTAATCCGAGAGTATGGTGGGGTGATTCTCCTAAAGTGGATTATGCGTTTTTGATTTTTAACGGGCTGGTAAAGGTGATTGCTATAGCGCCTATGTTGGTTTTGGGTTTATATCTTTCCTTTTATACCAAGGAGTTTTTGTTGAGTAAATTGGGTTATCCTGAGTTACAGATAAGCTCTTTTTGGATAGTTTTCTTTTATACTTCCACTTTGTTTGTAGTGAAAGATTTAAGTAGTTATGTAGTACATTGGTTATTTCATAAAGTCCCATGGCTATGGAAGTTTCATAAAGTACATCATTCTGCTACGGTGTTAAATCCAATTACACAATACCGAATTCACCCGTTTGAGTTGATTGTAAATAATTTGAAAGGGCTGTTTGTTTTTGGGGTGGTTACTGGATGTTTTGACTATTTATCAAACGGCCAATTTAGCGTGTTTTCTATATTAGGTGTGAATGTGTTCGGATTTGTATTCATGGCTTTAGGAGCCAACTTACGTCATTCACATGTAAAACTAGAATATCCATCATGGATGGAGAGCTGGGTGATAAGTCCGTTACAGCATCAAGTACATCATAGTGATAACCCTGACCACTACGATAGTAATTTGGGGTCTGTGCTTTCTATTTGGGATCGCGTTTTTGGGACTTTAATTAAGTCGAGAGAGGTAACAAAAATAAAGTTTGGCTTAGGCAAAAAAGAAAACCCACGATATCGTGGGTTTTGGCAAAATTTATTTCCGTAAAAAATTATAAACTAGCGAAAAGGTTTTCCATAGCCATATCCTTCTGATTCGCTAGTTCTTCAAATTCTGCATAGCGAATCTCAATAAGTCTTTTAAAAAATGCATTATTGCTTTGAAAGTATTTGATGGAGTATTCGGCTCCTTCGGTAACTACTACGCAATTATCTTGTTTATCAAAAATGGCATTGTGTAATATATTTTCCGTTTCAATCTGATATTTTTCAATTAGTATTTCCGTTAACCTATTTCGATCAGCGGCAGTAGCATAGGAGTAAATGGTATTGAAAAGGAATAACCTGTTTTTGTAAAAATGCATTTCGATTTTTACGTTTTGACCTGCAATTTTTCTCTTGAATAGCAAAATTGTTCTAGGTAATTGATCATTACTAAACCTTTTTTTAAAGGTGTAATTACCCATTTTCTTTTTTACTTGGCGAAGGGTGCTTCCAAATGGAATTGATCCTGCATAGAGTATGTCATTTCTGGTTTGCACCTTAGTAAGGGTTGGTACTGAATCGATACACGAATGATAGCTATTTAGATGATGGTAGGAGTCTAGCGGACTGTAGGTGTATTGTTGATCTTTAACTGTTTTTTTAGCGGAAAATAGGTTCCCTAAAAAAGAAGCTGAATGTTTGATTATTGGTATCAATTTGAACGTGTGTTTAATGTGTGACTCTTCTTAGAAGAGGAGGGTTCAAATTTAGTTGTTTCTGAGGTTAATTATAAATGAATCCCTTATTCTTAATGGCATTGAAACAATACTTAAAAATGATAAAGGAGGCAATTCAGTCTCTTTTACTTCTTAGAAATTGATTTGTTTATTGGAGCAGAAGTAAGATGATAATCTGCCAATAATTGATTATTTGATTGGGTGATTATTTTTACCAATTTGTCAAAAAATGAAGAGTCCATGGCGGTATAAATCACTTCAAAAGAAGCTAAGTCACGAATTTGAATACAGTTATTATTGGAGTCAAAAATGCTATGTATAGAAAGGTCTACAGACGGCAGATTAAAAGCAGCCAGTAATGATTTCATTAAATTAATACGAATTTCTGGTGATGCTTCCCTAAATGATGTTTTAAAAAGAAACAATTTATTCTTGTGAAAGTGCATTTCTATGTCTACCACATGGTTTTCTACAGACTCTGAGTATTGAAGAATTTTTCTATTTAACCCTTCGGTATTAAACATAGCCATTTTAGGTTTTGAGGTCATTTGCTGCTCTACTTGTTTAGGCGAACAACCAAAATAAATGTGATCTGAATGCTGTATTGGAATTTGAGTTTGAATGGGCCTTTTTATTTTATTCCTTTCGTAGATTACTTGATACGATTTTAAAAGGGAGTAGTTACCAATGTTGTGGTTAGATGGCAAATGATCATTTTCCATGCTGAATCCAAAAATGGAGCCCACGGTCTTGTTAAAAATGCTGTTTATTGTATTTGTCATTAGGTTCAATTTGTCCAATTCGATGGACTTGTACCAAGCTAAGGTATATAGATTTTTAATTTTATTACCGATTGTACGTCATTGTTAATGCAATTGAATCTTTAATTAAACTATTCGTTCTTTTTTATTATTTCGAGTTTAGAATTAGGAATGGCTTGGAAACGAATGTTATAAATCTAGACTCCTGAGTTTTAATTATAAGGTCATCTAAAGGAATTGACTCGAATTCTAAAATCAAGATTTTATTTAACCAATAACTTGTAGAAGAGTGCTTATTCTTTTGAAGTGAAAGGCAGTTAACATACTGTAAACCAATGTTTAATGAAGGTTTTTTTGCCTGGTATTTTGAAAGTTTGAGTGCATAACATGTTGTATTTGATTCCGTTTTTCATGAGATATATATTAAAATTTATAAAGTCGTTGCTTTTTCTTTTTTGTTTTGTACTGGTTTGTTTGCAATCTTATAGCCAAATAGTAGCCGATTTCACAATAAGTCAATCTGCAGGTTGTGCTCCTTTAACCGTTAGTTTTCAAGATAATTCTCAAGGGAACGGAATTACCTTTCGAGAATGGGATTTTGGGAATGGGAATGTATCTTCAGGTAATAATAGTTCACCATCTGTAATATATCTAAACCCAGGGTTTTATGATATTAAATTGACCGTTTCGGATGGAGTTGATACCTCCGTAATTGTAAAGCCAAACTTTGTACACGCGGTTCAACCTCCTTCCGCAAACATTACTCTTTCAGATACGATGGGGTGTGTTCCTTTACTGGTTAACTTTGGCGCTATAGTAAATGTATCGGGTGGTCCGGTTCAATACTACGAATGGGATTATGCAGATGGTTCTCCAATTGATTCTAATCAAAACGGGTCTCATAACTTTTTGAATCAAGGAAATTATTTTGTGACATTGAAAATTACTGATTCTCTGGGTTGCGTGGGAGTTGACTCTTTTAATTTTCCAATTCAAGTTCATCAACCCTTAGCTAGTTTTCACTTAGGTACACCTTCCGTATTGTGCGATACAATTACTCCTATTGAAATTATCAACACTTCTAACGGAACTGGTCAACTTTCTGCGAGCTGGTTTATCAATGGACAAAATTACCCAACCTTTAATTGGATGGGTTCTACTAGTCAACCCGGGTTCTTTGATGTTCAAATGACCATAACGGATAGCTTAGGTTGCTCTGATACCGCGATTCAGAGTAATTTTTTTGAAATTCGTAATTTGCAATTACCCCTTAATTTTCCAGATACCGTTTGTCCGGGAAAAAACACTTCCTTTCAAATATTGAACGCTAGTTTCATGGATGTAAGTTGGGATTTTCCCTCCAAAAGATTGCTATTGGGTAACAACGTCAACGTTTCCTTAGATACCTCTGGGTTTATTCCTTTTAATATCTATGTAGATGATAGATTGGGATGCCTGGATACCATTAACACCCAAGTGAACGTTGACCTGGTAAAAGCCAATTTCTGGTCTTACCCAACCTTTTCTTGCCAATCTCCCATGGTGGTGGAGTTTGTGAATCAATCTGTAGGTAATATTGCTAGTCAAACTTGGCGTCTGGGCTCTGGAACCGTAGGTTGGGGCGGACAGGTTAATGATACTATTTCTAGCCCTGGAGTGTATAGTGATACGCTAGAGGTAATTAGCCATTTTGGGTGCAAGGATACCTTCGTAAAGGTGGCAAATGATACCCTAGAAATTAAGGAAGTGCTTTTTCAACCCGATGTTTTTCAGGGTTGCGCCCCATTGCATGTGAATTTCCAAAATTTAACGGACCCTAAAAATATTAAGCGAGTAGATTGGAATTTTGATACCCTGGGAGGATTATTACCTCATAGTTACGCTTTTTCTCCTAGTTTTACTTTTAACAAACCTGGAGTTTATACCGTAAAATTGGAGGTGTTCCTAGAAAATGGTTGTGTTTCTTCAGCTACAAAACTAATTTATGTAGGTACAAAACAAAATGCTGATTTTTCTATTGATACCAATTGGGCCTGTGCGTCAAAAAGAGTGGGGTTTACCAACCTTTCAAGTAATCTTAATTTAATTGACAGTTACCGATGGGACTTTAGCGATGGGACTTATTCTAGTAAATTCGAACCTGTTCATGCCTTTAAAGATACGGGTTATTTAGACGTAACTTTGATGGTTGGAAATATGGGTTGTTTAGATACCCTAACCATTGATTCTGCCATTTATATTAATGGTCCAGTTCTAAGTTTTAGACCAATTGTAGATTGTGAAAATCCTAATAATTATGAGTTTAAACCCTCTCAAAAAGGGGGCGGTGATTTATACTGGAACTATGGTGATCTTAGCCCAATTGATACCACGAACAGTGCTACGAGTCATTCATTTTCTTTAATTGATTCTAATTATTCTGTAACTCTTTATGCGATGGATACCATTAGTGGTTGTAAAAATTCGTTTAAGAAACTTATAAAGGTAAGGTTCTTACAAGGAGTTATTAAAAGTTCAGATTCCATTCTCTGTAAAAATCAAAATTTTTCGATAAGTACTCACGGATCAGTAAATGCTATTCAAAAAGTTATTTGGAGTAAAAATAATTTTGCATCAAATTGGGCAGATGACAGTTTAATTGTAACCAAGTTTAAAAAAGGCGGGTTGAGTAAAGTAAGCGCTATAGTTATGGATATTAACGGGTGCAGAGACACACTTCAAACTGTTCAAAAGGTTATGAAGCTTAAATCTGACTTTAATCTAAGTACAAATGCGGGCTGTTCTCCATTGGCAATGCAATTTATGGATAATTCTGATTCAGATACAACAATCGTTTCATGGCGATGGAACTTTGGAGATGGAACAACTTCCCATTTAAAAAATCCAGCAAAGAGCTATTCTGTGAAGAATGATACCTACTTTGATATTTCACTGGTGGTGGTAGATACTTTGGGATGTACCCACGTGAAAAGAAAGAAAAAGATATTAATGGTGAGTCAACCAACTGTTTTATTTAGGGTAAATAATATGGAACACTGTTTTGGAGATACATTAAATACGAGTTTAAGCATCAATGCACAATCATCTTATATCTGGAATTTCGGAGATGGTACAAGCTCAAGTCTGCATAATCCTTCCAAGTCCTACGGTCAAAGTGGTCAATATTCCATTGAGGTTTCCACTATAAATAAATATGGTTGTAAGGATACCCTGAAATTGCAAAATGATGTTATTGTTCACCCACCACCTTCTTCTTCTTTTACGGTAAATCAAGGTAGCTTTAGTTGTTATCCTGCGGGGGTAACCTTTACTAATAGCAATCCAACCCCTAATACCACTCGGTGGTCTTGGAATTTTGGAGAAGGGAATGAAATTACAACGAATAGTTTACAATCCGTATATCACAATTATGGCTTACCAGGAAACTATTCGGTTTCGCTAATAACCCAATCTCAATTTGGATGTAAGGATTCCACTAAGGTGAATAATTTCATTGAAGTAAACGGTCCTTCTGGAGTTATTTATGTGGATAAGGAAACTGAATGCTTGAAAAAGAAATTGAAATTTGAGCTTTCTGGATTAAACAATACGTCTCACCTTTTTGTTTGGGACTTTGGAGATGGAGTGGTAGATACGGTGTATAATTCTACTCCAATATTTCATAAATTTAATCAGGAAAGAAATTACAATGTAACTCTATTGGTGAGTGATAGTTCTTTCGGATGCATGAAAAGTAACCAGAAAGTGGTGTCAGTTTTAGATGTAAAGGCTAAAATTCATCCGGAAGACACTGTTGGTTGTATGCCTGAAGAGCTTCTATTCGTAAATGCCTCCACCCATGCTGATATGAGCATATGGGCCATCGGTAAAAATCAAAATATTATTGGTGAGGATTTGCAGTATACTTTTACGGATACCGGTGAATTTGAGGTGTCATTGCACGTTTGGAATGATTCTGTAGCGTGTAGAGATACGGCATTTCAAATGGTTACTATTTATCCAACCCCTCAAATAGAAACTAAGGCAGATACAACCATCTGTGAAGGAAGTCAAGTTGAACTTCGTGCATCAGGAGGTAATAGTTATTCATGGTTTCCCGGAAATTTGGTAAGTGACTCTACCATTGCAAATCCTATTACTCAGATTACTGCATCTAAGGTTTTGTATTTACGGGGTCTAAGTATGGATGGTTGTGAAAATTTAGACTCCATTTCCGTTCATGTGATTCACCCTTCCATTCTAATTGATTTTCCTAAGGATACTCTTATTATTCAGGGGAATGAGATAAATGTGACCGCTTTAGCTAATCAAGAAGTTAGTTTCTTATGGGAATCTTCGGAATACATGAGCTGTACGGACTGTTTTGACCCCTATATTGTTCCAGAGAATGATGCTCATTATTATTTAACCTTTGAAGACACCCTTGGCTGCTTTACAAGTGATACCAGTTTTTATGTAGAATTATTACCCTTTTCGGTATTTATTCCTAACAGTTTTAGTCCCAATAATGATGGTTTAAATGATTTGTTTAAACCCGTTTTTGATGGCGTAAGTAGCGTCATGTATTTTTATATTTACGACAGATGGGGAGGTTTGGTTTATGAGTCTAATGAAATAGACGCTGCTTGGGACGGTAAGGTAAAAGGTTCTGAACCCGTAATAAACTCCAAATACTTTTATAAGCTTAAAGTTGTTGGAGATAACTCTAAGTCCAGTGAGTTTGTTGGTGATATTAGTATTGTAGGCTTTTAATACATAATTAAAATTTAGAGTAGCAGTTGAAAATCTGTTGCAAAAAAAAACAGGAGACTTAACTCCTGTTTTTTTTTTTTGAGGGGTGGGCTATGAGAAAACTTTTGACTGACCCTTTTTAGCATTGTCAATCTTGTAAATAAGATTGTCCGTATTGGGACGAGGTCTTTCAATTTGGTTTTGCGTGTTATTAATTTCTTGAAAGGTTGCAAAAACACTCTCTACCCAAGCTCTTTTATAACTGGTATTTAGTTTAATTCTAATTTGTTTTCGCCTCTTATTTGGTGTAATAATTTCAAAATCAATGGTGTTGATTTGGCTTGGAGGCATAAGATCTCTCAGAGAATTGAAAACATAAAATTTATCTTTAGGCTCGATACATCTAAATAACTCAATCGGTTTTAAGTGCTTTTTGTTGAGCGGTAAATCAAATATTCTTAAAAGGCCTTTGGTAAATGTTAACCTTTTGGTTGCTACATCATATTTCAAGGATTCAATAGAATTCATTTCTAATGCTTTTTCTAGATCTTGAATTGTTTGATTTTTTTTGTCTTGTATGTTATTTAAATTCTCAATTTGTTTTTCCGTTTGAGTAATATCCTGAGTAAACCCCTGGGCTTCCAAAATATTTTTATGGAATAAGCTAACTTTAAAGTGGCTTACCTTACCTTTTTCATTTTGTGCTCTAAACTCAAAATGATCAGAGAAACCTTTTTCATGACCATGTTTTTTAAGGTTGATCATTTTTTTCTGGACCTTTGCCTGATCTTCTTGCAAAATTTGTTTTGAAATAAATTCTTGAGTAGTCAGAATACTTGAATTCGAGAAGGGCTGAATCAGTAATTTATGTTCCCTACTTTGTTTCATTTCCAGGGTTTCTAAATTCATGCTGAAGTTACCTATTTTCGCTAATTTTTGGAATTGAGAAAGTTCATTCTTCGCCTGAATCAATTTTATGTTAGTCATTCTTTGAAGAGTAATATCTCTCACTATAGTTACGCTAATCGTTTCTCCCGTTTTACTTTTAAATTGACTAGACTCAAACTGGCCATAAAAGGAATCTCCTAGGTGGTTTTTTAATTTTGCATCAAACGGTTCTTGAAAATGAGATAGTATTCTTTTTTTAACCATTTTTTGATCCTTTCTATCGACTATGAAATCCAAGAAGTTTTTGTCGATTATTTCATTTCTTTCATAGCCAAAGGTTGTAAGAAATGATTCGTTTGTCTCGAGTACAAGTCCTTCAAAGTGAATTAGAACACCAGCAAAAGTTGTATTTAGTATACTCTGAAACTTTGCTTTGCTTTCCACTAATTTATCTTTCGAGTTTTCCAAAGTATTTGTCAAATAGCTAAGCATTATGATTTGCGTAACTTTTTTGGATTGAATGACGGGTAAAAATTGATTTTTCTTGATATGTGTTATTTTATTAATAAAAACACGCTCTTCGCTTAGCACAGAGGTTTTACCGTTAAGGCATTTGTTTAATTGGTTATGAAGATAGGTGAGTGATCTGGAGTTTATGGCTACCCCTAATAGTTGATTTAAGGTTTTTCCAATGATTTCATTTCTCGTGACAGTATTATTTTGAAGAGCATTTTCATTGCAATCAACCACCGTAAATTGATCTAAATGATTCTTTTCAAACACTACAATTCTAAATTGTGACTTTTCCGCTATGGCAGAATATAGTTGGTATTCATTTGTATTAGTTTTCATGGTTTTAGTTTTTAAGTTTGCTAGGTGACTGTTAATAAACGTAGTTGTTATAAATGGCATTGGGATGGGCGTAGTAATGACCGTACGCGTATTTCGATTCTAATACATCATTCGCCACTATAAAGTTGTTTTCCGCATTACGATTTAAATGGATATTCTTCCAATTCTCAAGTAAATTCAAGGGTGTTTTATTAAGCCTAATCATGTGAATGATAATTTCACAAAACAATGAAATGTATTTAGTGTCAGATACTAGGCCAATTGGAGGAGTGTTTATTATAATGGTATCAAATTGAAGCTTTAAATTTTCTATTAACTTAGGAAATTGTTGGTTACCTATTAAATGGAGTGAATACTGAATGTCCACTTCATCCATGTGATTTTGGCTGAATAATAGATTTTTATGTTGGTCGTTTGGGAGGCTCATCTCTCAAAGTTATGACACAATAAAGTCAGCTATGAAAAAATCGAGTCAAAAGTTTTAAATATTCAGTCAATCACGTAAAATATGGAGCTTAATTGCTCTAGTTTTTTCAGAAGTTGAGTGCTTGCAGTGGTTGTATTTAATTTACATCCATCTATTTATTTTTTTAATTCCCATTTCAAGAACTCTGACCATAGGTAGGTGTGACCAAATGATTAAAATATGGAATTAGTTGGGTGCAAAAATCCAAAAATTGAATAAGGACGAATTTAAATTTATTTATTGCGGGTGGTATTAAACAGTAAATTGTGCTGTTTTTTGAAACAGAATTACCGCAGGGCTTAGTCCTTTATTGAATAATAATTGATACTAATTTGGCTATCATTTTTGATTACAGGGCCTAATTGAGGTCATAGTTAATTAAGATACTTTAAGATTAGGTTTTCTAAAGAACTTAACCCGAGAATTTCCATGATATTTTAAATATGCTTTGATGTGAATTTGAAGTTATGGCCTTTCCGTGAATACAGAGTCGGGAGCGTTACATCTAATGGTCGTAACAAGGAGTATAACTCCGATCTAAAAAAATTGGCAGAGCATTTTTTCGGAGATGATTTAAAAACTGGAAAAACCGTTTGTAGACTATACGGTTTTTAATTTTGAATATTCGGAAGGATAAATGAGGTAATTGCCAAATTTTCTTCATTTTCCAAAATGAGTTTTGCCTTGTGAAGCTTAGCAGAAAGCGCTACAATTACTAATCCAAAGCCCACGTTTTTTTCCGTTCCAACTGGTTTAGGTCGTAAATAATTTTCAGGCGCTTGTATGACCTCTTCTGGAAACTGGGAGCCCGAATTAGATATACAAATGCAAGTTTCTAGGTCATCCACCTTTATGGATACATTAATGGTTCCATTTTGCGAACAATGATTAACGGCATTTTCAAGGATTTCTTTCAACCCTAAGACAAAAAGTTTAGTATCAATTTCTAAAAGTGCGTTTTCAGGAAAATTTGTATGCAACTCTATGTTTTTCTCATTTAGTGGGTGATCATAGGCATGTACTTCTTGGGCTAGAAGAAGTGTGCCGTTAACCACTTTTTTATTTAAAAAATATTCTCTTGTTTTTATTTCGGAAATGACCAATGCTTTATAGGATAGGTTATTTAATCTTTCGGCTGAGATTTTGAGTAGTTTTATTTTTTCCTCGTATTCGGTACCCTGTAAATCATTAAGGAGTATTTCGGTAAACCCCATTATACCCGTTAATGGGGTCCTTAATTCATGACTAATAGCTCTTATAAATTCTCCTTTTACTTGATCCATAATTTTAAGTTCATCATGGGCTGCTTGGAGCTCCTCAGTGATAAGTTGTATTTTGTTAGTTCTTTTCTGAACTAGGTTTTCCAAGTTTTCGTTTATATCTTTTAAATCTCGTTTTGCAAGTTGAAGAGAAATTTGTGTTTTAACTCGAGCCAATAATTCCTCATTATTGAAAGGTTTGGTTACGTAATCTTGTCCGCCTAATTGAAAACCTTTTAAAATACTATCTGTTTCTATCTTGGCAGTTAAGAAGATAATGGGAGTATCATAATTGGGATGGGTTGATTTGGATCTAATTTGTGTACATACTTCAAATCCATCAATTCCAGGCATATTAATGTCTAACAGAATTAGATCAAAATTGCTTTTTTCTAAAAGTTCTAATGCATTTTCTCCCGAAGTGGAGAAGCCACTTTTATAATGATAATCACGAAGAAGATTACCTATTACTTGAATGTTTTGTGGCTGATCATCAACAATGAGAATTTTGGGAATATACGTCATATATCTTTTCGCTAGTTTTGTTTTATTGGACTTTTTACTTTCTTTTTAAATTCCAATAGTAAAAATAAAACAATATCAATTTGATAATTGTTAATGGATTCGTTTAGTTCTGAACAGAATTTTTTTAGTTCGTGGTTTTTTGTTGTAATGCTAAATTGGTGGAGGTCTAAAGAGAATGATTCTATTTCGTCAATTAATTGATTGTCAAGAACCTCATTGCATCTCGATAAAAACTGTTGCTCAATTTCAGAAAGTAGGTCGGTAGAAATACGTTGTAAAGAAGATCCTAGCTTTTTGTGAGTTTTTTCGAGTTCTTGAACCTGGTTATTGTTTCCCTTGATTTCCAAAAATTGACTTAGGGATGCCGTTACTTCCGCAAGTTTTACGGGTTTATGAATAAACCCATCAAATTGTTCTTTAATAGAAGAGTTTGTATTAAAATTTGGAGGTGAGGCAGAAATTGCAACCACGGGAATGGACTTAAGAAGGTCATTATTTTTCATTTTATTTAGAGCAATTTGGCCATTCATTACGGGCATTTTTAAATCCATGAATATAAGGTCAGGCATTTCTTTTGCTGCGAGTTCTAAAGCTTGTTTCCCATTTATAGCCTCAAAAAGTTGAATTTTAGGATGGTTTAAAAATTCAAACAAAAGCATACGATTATTTTCATTATCATCTACGATAAGAATTTTACTCTTTTTTATTTCAAGCTGCTTGATATTTGCACTATCTTGAATTTCAACGGATGGAGATTGAGTGGTTGCCTGAATATTAAAAATAGATACTTTAAATTCACTTCCCATGTGGGGTTTGCTGTTTACCGATATCTTACCATTCATGAGTTTAACCAGGCGTTTAGAGATTGCTAATCCCAATCCAGTGCCTCCGTATTTGGAAGAATCTTGCCCAGTTTTTTGCTCAAATTCTTGAAAAATTAATTTTTGGTCTTCTAAAGGAATTCCAATCCCAGTATCACGAACGAGAAAACATATATCTACAGAGTCATCTGGGTGAGAATTTAACAATTTTACCGAAAGGGTTACGGTTCCATGTTCTGTAAATTTCACGGCATTTCCTAATAGATTAAATAGAATTTGACGCAGTCGGAGTTCATCGAGTAGCAGGTTACAAGGTAAGTTTTCATCTACTAGTAATTCAAACTTCAAATTTTTCTCATCAATTTTTATTTGAAATAAATTTGCGGTTTCCGTTAAAAATGTACGTAAATTAAGAGGTTGAATATAAAGCTGGAATTTACCAGACTCTATTTTCGAAAGGTCCAAAATGTCGTCAATAAGCACCAGTAGATTTTTTCCACTAGTACGTATTGCTTGAATTTGTGATTTGTGCTTTGCGTTTTTTAGACTGGAATTGAGCAATTCAGAAAATCCAATAATAGAATTCATAGGGGTTCTAATTTCATGACTCATATTGGCTAAAAATTCGGACTTTACTTTACTTGCTTTTTTTGCTTTCGCTAGAGAATATTTAATTTGGTCTTCGGCAAGTTTTCTTTCTGTAACATCGATGACATTTATTAATACTTTTTGTTTAGAATCAAGTTGGATAGCATTGAGTTCCACAGATACAAAAATGGGAGGTTGGTTTCTTCTAAACGCCTTGGTTTCAATGGTTATCCCGATTCTTGGTGTTGTTTGTTTTAGTGATAGAGTTTCTATTATTTGATTAATGTCTTCATTTTTGGTGTTGGCAATTAGAAAGCTAATTTGAGTTCCAATTATTTCTTTTTCGGTATAGCCAAAATAACTCATAGAGGTTTTGTTAACCTGTAATATTTTCGATTTTTCATCTACGAGAAGTATGGCATAGGGTGATGCATTGAAAATTTGTCTTATTTGCTTTTCTGCTAGAATTCTTACGCGAATCTCTCGTTCTAAGTTCTTGTTGGTATGTTTTAATTCAATGGTTCTTTCTTTAACTTTTTGTTCTAATTCTAAATTTAGGGAGTAAATTTCATTGGATGCTTGCCAATTCGAAATTGCCAAACTGGCCGTTCCAGCAATAGATTCTAACAAGAGAGTGTCACTTTCATTAATTAGTTTTGGTGGAGTAAAATAAATCGAAAAGTTACCCACTAGTTCGTTTTTGGCGTTCACAAAAGGTACACTCCAAACACTTTTTATATTTAATCCATCAATTAGCTTGTTGAAACGAGAAAATGCATGAGCTTCTTCTAAATTCTCACATGCCTGAATTTTTTTTGTCAAATTAGCTTGTTGCGCCACTCCTTGCGTGAAACCCGCGTGCCCCATTTGTGTAACTTGAATAAATTTTACCGAAGGGTTTTTAACCGAGGTGAAATAGGAAGTCTGGGATTCGGATATTTTAATATTGGTAACGCACATAGAATTTAAATACTCCTCGTGTATATTTTGAGTCATTAAACTAAATACCTTAGTCAGAGAGGAGCCTCGTAATATTTCCTCTAAAATTTTATTCTGATGTTGTGTTCTAAATTTCTCTTTGTTTTTTATTAGTATGTTTTTGAAGGTGATTATAACACCTTCAAATTGATTTTTTAATGGAATTAACGAAATAGAACATTCAGTGGGGAATTGAGAGCCTGTTTTTGTGATAAAGATATTTTCTTGGACATCATGATTAAAAATACTATTCTCTTTAAAGTTTCTTTTTACCTTCTCTAACTTTAATTCGAAAACTTTTGCATTTTTAATAAATGCATTAATAGGAAGTCCCATTAATTCATTTGGAGAATATCCAAGTAAGTTAGATCCCATGGGATTAATATAAATGCATTTATTATGGTTGTTAATTTGGATAATACCCTCACCTGCATTTTGTAAAACATTTTTGTTAAATTCATTTAGGAGCTGAAACTGTTTTTGAGTTTCTTTTTGCTCCGTAATATCTACATGAGAACCATGCATACTTAACGGTACATTGTTTTTGTCAAATTTCAAAGTAGCCGTAGCCAATAGCCAGCGGTATGAGCCATTTTTATGCTTCATTCGAAACTCTACCGAATAAGGTCGGTGTGGAGGTTTTATGGTTTGGTCTAGTTTTTCTAATGTAGGTTCTACATCTTCGGGATGCATGAGAGAGATCCATACTTCAAATGAACTGTCCAATTCATGTTCTTCGTATCCCAATTGTCTTTTATATTCTACCGAAAACTTTCCTTCTTTGGTAATCAAATTCCAGTCCCATAACCCAACTTTACCCCCGTCTATTGACGCTTTCAAGTGCGTCAAGTTCTTTTTGTTGTTAAGTTCAAGAAGCTTCTTTTCGGTGATATCGGAAATAACCCCTATTATCTTGGTGGGGTTGTTTTCTTTGGAATATAAAATCACCCCTTTGTCTTGAATCCATGTAATAACCTGGGTTGAGCGGTTAATTATGCGATAGTCTAAACAAAAAGTGTGTTTTTTACTGGTTAGTAAGTTTTGGTAGAAATTTTCCGTAATCTCTTTATCTTCTGGGTATATTAAACTCCAAAAGTCCTCCATTTTTAAAGTTCCGTATTTATTCCAGCCCACTATATGATCAAAAATTACAGAAGAGGTCCAAATCCCAGTGGATATATTATGGGTGTATTCGCCAATACCGGCTATTTTTATCGATTTTTTGACATTACCATGGTGGCTTCGAAGATTATTTAAAATTGAAAATAAGTGCTTTAGTCGTTTTTGATTACGAAAAAAATGTATTGAAAAATAGGAGAGAATAAAAAGGATAAATAGGAATACAAGCAACTGAAAATCAACAGGGAAATTCATTTTATAATTGAATAAAGGAACCATTAGATTATACGAGATTATTATTTCCGTTTCTGAAAGTATAGTATTAGAAATAGCAAATGTTTAAAAAATGAAATGTAATATTTGTGGAATATCGGCCTCGTTTTAGTAGTAAATGCTGATTTTGCTTATTTACAATATACGTATTTTTTTTTAGGTGAAGGTTTATTGAGTTTGAAGAGAAATGGGAATAAAGGAAAGCGGGCGAATCCCACCACAAGAAACGCCCGCACTTTCACTAACCCTCGTTAGTACCCATAAGGGTGCAATATGTTAACGTGTTAAATAAGAAGCCATGCGCTTGGGTACCTTGCTTCTCTAACACATACTTAAAGCTTTCGCTTTAATACTTTAGTTGCAAATAACCTTTTATTTTTATTAATTACTTCAATAAAATAAATTCCCGTACTTAATTCTTGAATGTTTATTTCTTCTGAGGTACTTCCGGTAAGATTACTTTTACTCCAAACTGTTTTTCCAGTAATATCTAAAACTGTAACCGCTCCATAGATTCCTGTTGAATGTTCTAATAGAAAGCCGTCAGGAGTGTTTTTTACGGTATACTTTTCTATTAAAGTTTCATCAATTGAAGTAATGTTGGTGTCATTTCCTCCTGACGAGTTTCCAGAACCTTTTGATCCTTGACCGCCACCCGCAATATCCACGTTATATTCAAATATGATTTCAAACCGTTCTGTGTAAGTTACGTTTGCATCTAGAGAAGCGGAGTAGGCGGATGTTAATTCATGTACTTCATTTAAATCATTATCCTTTAAGTATATTTTGATGTGAGAAGGAATGTTTTGGGTTTGGTAATTTGAAAAGGTATGAATACCTGAATCAGCCGACCAGATGACTATTGGAATACTTTTAGTATCGCCTAATGATAAGGACTTGATTCCTTGAATAGCGAATTCTTCCTTGCCAATTAATGAAGCAAAACGGATGTTTGTCGAACCTTCTAATTTGTGTGCGTCATAAGCAGCGTCAAGGGAGTCGGTAGTGGTTTCGTTATAACCAATCAAAATGTTGTTTTTGAAACTGTTTGGGTTGACAACATCAATCCAAGCTAAATGGTTTTTTACGGGATCTTTCTTAAAGAATTGATCATTTGACGAGGAACGCATGCTGTTGTTAAATTCTAAGCTGGTATTTGCATGGGCATATACCCAGAATCCTTGCCCACTGGCAATTTGTCCTCCTGGTGTCACCGTTGAATTTCCGGAACGAACCCCCCCTAGCATGTTATAGGTAGCATAATCCGAGTGTTGATTATACCCCGTTGTAGTATCTCCGGCATCCCAAAAATAAATAGCGCCATCAATTCGATTATTGTTTGTTGCGTTTTCCAATAGGAAGGCGTCCGCGTCAAGTGAGCTAGGGTATGGATTTCCAACTAAGTTCCAATCATCGTTATCCCAGTTAGGGTTGTGACCTAGGTTGGTGGTAGAAATAGAGATGAAAAGATCTCCATTATTCACCTGTCCATCGTATACTCTAGTGTTGACTGTTGTGCCTGGAACGAAGTATCCTCTACCGGCATCCATAAGTCCATCTCCTCCTGCAATTACATCGGAAGCGCTAAAGGTAACGTTGTTTCCATAACAGGTAGAAGTATAACCTATGGCATAATCGTGTGTCCAGGCTTGGTTTAATTCATCAAAGGTCCAAATGTCACAAGGGTTCGAACCTGTAAATACGTTATCTAAATGAGGTGTTTGAATTGGTGAAGACCAAATGTTATAGGACGCAGCAGAAAGGTTTCCCGTTCTTTTTACATGGTATTCTCCAGCTCCTGAATTTTCATTGGTGCCGGTTCCTGTTTGGATTAATGAACCACCACTTTCAATAGTGATGTCACCTGTATTTAAAATGCTTCCGTTAACTTCTAGCGATGTGCCATTTTCAATGGTTAAATGGCCACTCGGAGTTACAATTACTTGAGCAACTTCGGCATCTGCTGGTAAAATTGCATTGGGAGCATATACTTTTAAAACACGCGTGCCATCTGCTGGGCCTGGGGCTGAACTTGCTCCTGTGCCACCGTTATAAGCTGTTCCATCCCAGGTAATAAAATTACTGTCAACGGCTAAAGTTAGTGGTTGGTTTGTTGCCCAATTAGTGATTTTGGTGCTATTGGTACAATCTTCACTTATTCCAGTAATTACCTCACCATTTGTAAGCGAGCCCGTAGCTCCTCCATTTCCTAAATTTTCCCATTGAGTGCCGGTCCAATGTGCAACCCTAATATTACAAGGAGTACCTGCCCCGTCAATATCACTTCGGGTGTTTACAAATGAAAGGGTTGCTTTAACATCGCTAGTCCCCGTTAGTCTATCTAGCATCCAGTATTCTGTATTGGAAATATGATCTAAGCCTGCCGCAACTTCGGTGCTATCAAATCCGTTTGAATGAGGGGAGTCATGATGATAACTCGCTTTAAAAGTAGCAGTTCCGGGTTGTGACATTTTTAGAGGTGCGTAATATCCGCCTGCTCCAATTGGGAAGGTAAAAGCATCATTCCCATATTTAATTACCGGTCCATCTACATAAGCGTTATTTGAAACAGATCTCACAATGGTGTTATCTGTCATGGTTAAAACGTTAGTAGATGTAGTTACAACATTTCCATTATCTAAATCGAGGTCTTTGAAAATAGATACGGGGGTGTTTAAAGTAACCTCTCCACCCGTCTTATTTGTTTGTAAATCTCTAAATTCAATTGTTGTAGCCGAACCCAATTGATTAATGGTTTGAGAATTTGGCCCGTCAAAAACAACTCTTCCGCTACCTCCGTTTCCAAATCGAACGGTTGTATTTGAGTTTACCGTAATGTTATTGGCATAGGTACATGCTACATCATACGCAGGGTAAATTGCTCCGGTTGAAGCTTTCCAGTACGTTACGTTCGCGTTGAAATCATTTGCTGATCTGTAACAAGGAGCAAAATAGCTAGTGCTTGAGTTTTTGAAGGTAGTTTCATCGTTAAACATATTTCCTCCAGTACTTAAATCATTAGTTGAGCCTGTTTTTTCAAAGAATGAGATTCCGTCAAAGAGCGAGTTTTTTAACTTAATTCTGGGAGAAGAAAAAGTAACATTTCCATACCAATCCGAGTCATCTAAAATCATTATTGAATTATCTGTCAAGGTCAGGTTTTGGGCCGCGCTGCCCATTTGACTAAAATTTCTTAATCGTAAGTAACCGGAGATAAAGCTCGATCCAATTGAGATGGTTTTGGAATTTGCTAAAGTGGCATTTCCTCCACTTTCTCCGAAACGAACCCCGTCACATCCTGAAACGGTAGATGAAATGGTAATGTTTCCGTTATAATTATTTGTACTTGCAGAGGCGTAATTAGATTGTATTTCGGAGTAGGTAGCGGAAGCGTTGTTTTCAATGGAAACGTTTCCGTTAAAAATAATATCTCCACTGTAACCTAAGTAAATTCGTTTATAAGTTCCCGCACCATTATTTGAAATTTGGGTATTTCCATTTACCGAAATAGAAGAACGGGAGCTACTTCCGAGTAAAATTTGAGAATTGTTATTTGACGCTAAATTGTTTAGCGCTAAATCTCCATTTAAGGTAACATCACCTTGGTCTCCAAAATAAATATAAGAAGAGGCTGCAGATGAGTTATTATTTACTGTGGTATTACCCCCAATGGTTAAATTAGAATTGCTTCCAGTAGAAACATAGCTATAGTTACTTGTACCTGTGGTATTATGGTTTACGGTTAAGTCACCTCCAATGGTATTTCCCCTACTGTTATGTGCAATATACATATTGTTAGTGCCCAAGTTGTTCATTACAACATTGGCTTGAAAGTCATCCGCAGTTCCGTTACCCATTAAAAAATATCCAGTTCCGGTATTTTTTAATTCTGTATTTCCCACAAATGTGTTAGCTCCAGATGAGGCATCGTTGGTGCTCCCAATTTTCTCTAAAAGAGTTGCTCCCCCATAAGTAGTGCTGTATGTAAGAATGGAAGGTGCTTTTTCGGTATGATTTCCTCCCCAATTAGAGTTATAGTTGTAAATTCTATTAGCCGTTGCAGCTAACTCTAAATTTTGAGGCGTTGCACCTATTTGGTTAAAATTTCTAAAGTAAAGTTGTCCCCCAATAAATTGGGTAGCTGGTAAAGGAGTAGTAATGGTTTTAGTTGCTGCTAATGTACCTGTACCTCCATGGTTTCCAAATAGAATCCCGTCAGAATTAGTTTGTGTAGATTTTACTGTAATATTTCCGTTATAAATGTTTACGCTATTGATACGGTAGTTTGCATGAATTTCAGAATAACTAGAACCAGAATTGTTAGTGATTTCTAAGTCTCCGTTAAAGGTTACATCACCATAGTTACCTAAATAACACTGAGAGTTGTTACCCGTACTGGAATTGTTTAGCGTACTACTTCCACTAACAATAACCGAGGAAGAACTACCGTTAGCTAAAATAATTTGTGAGTTGGTAGCCGAAGAGTTATTGGTTAGATTCATATCTCCTCCAACCGTAATATCTCCGGAAGCCCCTAAATAAATGTAACGGTTGGTTCCATTATTAGCGGTGTTGTTAACGGATAAATTTCCAGCAATGTTTACTAATCCTCTATTAGAGATGTACATGTTGTGAGAGCCCGAAATACCTGTAGAGCTATTGGTTACATTAACATCACCGGTAATATTGAAAATGGTGGCGTTGTTGTTGGCTAAATAGAAGTATTGGTTCCCTGTACCTTTTGTTTCATGGTAAATATTCAAGTCGCCATTTACGGTATATGTCCCTTGACGATTACCACATAATAACTCACTAAAAGAACCTTTGTTTCTTAACGTAAGGTTACCGTTGTAGGTATCGTTTAGGTAGGTGGCTAAATATAGTCTTCCACTTGCTACATTGTTATTTTGTACAATTTCGGTATTGCCGTTGAATATGTTTCCACCGTACCAGTCATCGTTATCTTTTCCTGTCTTAATAAAATAGGCTTGTTGATCGAATGTAGAGGTGTGCATGTAGTTTCTTGGAGAAACAAAGCTTACTGCACCTCCCCAGTTTGAATTTTTTGAATAAATATATCTTGCGGTAGAAGCTAATTCAAAAGCATGCGGAGTAGTACCTGTTTGTGTAAAGTTATAAAAACGTAAATCACCCCCTATAAAATTATCTACATCAATTCCTGGAATTGTAATTGTTTTTGTTGCGGCTAATACAGAGCTTCCTCCACTTTGCCCAAAGTAAAATCCATCACAATTAGTATGTAAGCTAGAAATGGTCACATGGTCGTTAAATACTATTGAGCCAGAAGATTCATGAGCTACATAGAATTCAGAGCTTGAAGAACCGGCCTTGTTAACCAAATCAGCTGTTCCGTTTAAAGTAACGTCACCATTTGCACCTAAATAAATTCTGTTTGTTGAGGATGCTGTGTTGTTGTTAATAATAGATGTTGTACCGTGAACAGTAAAAGCACCTGTAGATCCGTTGGCTATTCTTATAGTGGCATTTGTTCCTTTAGCAGAATTTGTGGCATTGAAATTACCATCAACTGTTACGGTACCATTATCAGCAATTTTAGAATTGACACCTTTTGCACTTCCGGTATGGTTTACAACTAGGTTTCCCGTTACATGGAGAGTAGCTGTTGATCCTGAGGCTAAATGCGTATATGAATTCCCTGTTCCGGTACCTGAATTGGTAACGGTTAGATTGCCATTAACTATATGACCAGCTTGGTTTTTAGCCAAGGTCATTTGGCTGGTTCCTGAATTAATCATTTGGACATCTGCATTGAATATGTCAATGTTAATGTTTGCTAAATTGAAGGTTTTTGATCCACTATTTACTAAAGTTGTTACGCCATGAAAGGTGTTGCCTCCGTAGTTATTATCGTCACTAATTCCACCTGTTTTTTCTAAATGGGTGGTACCATTGAAGGTACTTAGTTTAGAGAAAATTCTAGGTGATCTAAAATCTACGTTTCCTCCCCAATAACTGTTTGCCAAAATAAAGTAAGTTGTACCTGTTGGGTTTAAAGTTTGAGCTGTGTTTCCTAATTGAGTGAAGTTTTTTAATCGCAAAACACCCGATTTGAAACCGTTTGTTCCAATGGTGATGGTTTTAGTAGCAGCTAATTCTCCCGAACCACCCGACTCGCCAAACCGGATACCATCGCAGCTAGAGGTGTTACTGGTTAACACAATGTTTCCCTTGTATTGGTTATGCGAATCATCATCATGGTTAAGATAAACTTCAGAGCTACTAGCATTTGAGTTTTGCGTAAGGAATAAATCACTGTTAAATACGATATCTCCTTTATTTCCTAAATACATTCTACGAGTAGATCCTCCTGCTGCTCCGGTAATCGTTGCTGTACCGTTAATGTTAACGGTTGAAGCAGAATCATAAGCCATATAAATGGTACTTGATGACCCTGAAGGAGCATTATTAATAACCAGATTACCATTAAAAGTGATTGCCCCAGTTCTACCTAGACTTAGGTTACTTGTACTTGCGCTTGATGTATTGCTAATTTGTGCAATTTGATTTACGGTTAACGAAGAATTTGCTCTATTAGCAAGAATAATACTATTACCCGAACCATATCCAGAATTGTTGATGGTTAAAGTTCCAGCAACGTTGTTTCCTGCGCTATTATAAGCCAAATACATGTGTCTAGAGCCTGTATTGTTCATGATTAGGTTTCCTTGAAAATCATCTGCACTTCCGTTACCCATCATTAAGTATCCCGATCCTGAGTTTTTTAATTCGGTGTTACCCACAAAAGTGTTTCCTCCAGCACATTGATCATCTGAAGCACCTTTCTTCTCAATATACGATGTACCCGCAAAAGTAGATTGGGTTAGGTATGTTCTTGGAGCGCGGAAGTCAATGTTACCCCCAAAACTTGCATTCTGAAGGATTAAGTACCCCGTGTTATTTAAATTTAAAGATTGGTCTGTAGCGCCTATTTGTGTAAAGTTTCTTAATCTTAATTCACCAGAAGAGTAGTTGAAGTTTGTGATGGTTCCGGAAGCTGATAGGGTAGTAGAGCCGTTACTTTGTCCGAAACGAATTCCATCAGGGCTAGAGTTGGTTAAAGAAATATTGCCGTTAAAGTTATGAGCTGCATTACTGGAATTTGCTATATATATTTCTGAGTTAGTAGCCGTAGAATTGTTGGTAACCGTAAAGTTTCCATTACATGTAATATCACCATTATTACCGAAGTAAACTCTTTTTGTAGTGCCCGAACCGTTATTAATAATGGAGGTGTTTCCATTAATGGAAATTGAGGAATTGGTATTAGAACCAAAGTACATTGATCCAGAATTTCCATTAGCGTTGTTAGTTGCACTTAAATCGTCATTAAAGGTAATATCTCCGTTTTCTCCAATGATAAATTGTCCGTTACTAGAACTGGTATTTAAGTTGAAATTGGCCTTGCCATTAACTGAAAGTGTGGAAGCCGAATAAGAAGAAGCATACATATAGGTATTTATACCTGATGCCATATTGTTAAAAGTCAGATCTCCTTGAACTAAATTTCCGGCACTATTGTGAGCTAAGTACATGTGATTTGTTCCGGTGTTGTTTAAAACAAGGTTTCCTCCAAACGTATCTGGGTTTCCATTACCCATTAGGAAATAACCTGACCCACTGTTTTTCAATTCACAGTTTCCTACAAAAGTATTACCTCCAATACTCGCATCATTTGTAGCGCCAGTTTTTTCTACAATTGAAGTTCCGGAATAGGTAGAGTGGGCGGTGTATATTCGAGGAGATCTAAAATGAACATTTCCAGTAAAGGAAGATCCGGAAATATATAAATATGCAGTACCTGATAATTGTAGGTATTGACTTCCTGTATTTGTGTGCGAAAAGTTTCGTAGTCTCAATTCTCCACTAGCAAAAGTTCCCGCAATATTGATATTTTTTGTGGCTGCTAAAGTCCCAACTCCTGCACTTTGTCCGAAACGGATTCCGTCTCCGGAATTATGTGTGTTAGAAATATTAATGTTTCCGTTATACATGTTTGAAGCACTTGGATTGTGATTCAAGAAAATCTCAGAATTATTAGCAGATGCATTATTGGTAAGAGTTAGATCACCATTAAACGTTACATCACCCGAGTAACCGAGTTGCATTCTTTTAGTAGTTCCAGAACCGTTGTTTGTTATGTTGGTGGTTCCATTAATAATTGCAGAGGCGTTACTATTGGTTGCAAAGGTTATTGTTCCAGAATTTCCAGTAGCATTGTTGGTGGCAGTTACGTTATTGTTAAAAACAACATCTCCGTTTTCTGCTACAATAATCTGACCGTTGGAAGAAGATGTGCTATTGGTGAAATTGGAATTACCTGTCACCGTTAACGTAGAAGCCGTGTTTTGTGCTAAGTGAACATATGTATTACTTCCAGTAGCCAAGTTTGTAACCGTAAGATTTCCGGTTATACTATTACCTGCACTATTGTGAGCAAGGTATAATGAAGACGTTCCTTCGTTTTTCAATTCTAGATTTGCTGAGAAGGTATCAGGCGCTCCGTTCCCTAAAATTAAAGAAGCTGATCCTGAATTTTTCAAGATACAATTACCAACAAAAGTGTTACCTCCACCGGAATAGTTTGAAGAGGCTCCTGTTTTTGTAAATTCAGAAGTGCCATTAAATGTAGCACCAGTTAGTTGAATTTGTGGAGCAGTAAAAACTACGTTTCCGTTGAATGAGGTCCCGTTTAAAGCTTTTAAATAAGCGGTTCCGGAAAGTGTAATGTTTTGAGAAGTATTTCCTGATTGAACAAAACCTTTCAATAGTAGTTCTCCCTTCGAGAATCCAGAACCTGAAATGATGATGCTTTTATTGGAGGCCAGTGTAGAAGTACCTCCGTTTTCACCTATGTAAATTCCAGAACCATTATTAGATGCTATGGTAATATTTCCGTTAAACTGAGTTCCGGTTGAACTGTAAGCTAATCTTATTCTACTCGATGAAGTATTGATTAAAGTGACATCGCCATTAAAAATATCGGGGTTTGTTTGTCCCATTAAAAAATAACTAGAACCAGAGTTGGTTACTTGAAATGTAGAATTGAAAGTACACCCTCCAGCACCATTTGTACTACTATTCGAATTGTCTGCAACCACAACGGCATCATTAAATATACCACCACTAAATTGAATTCTCTTTGCTGTTACATTTATAGGTGTGTTAAAAGTAGTTCCTCCAAAAACTGTCATTCCAGTTGAGTTATGAGTAACGGATGATGAACCTGCATCTGATATGGTTCCTCCTAAAAAGTTACAGTCAGCAGATCCAGAAACTGTTGTATTAAAAGTGTATCCATTTAGATCAATAATTCCGGTGTAGGTGCCGTATACATTTATTCCATCTACCCCCACGTTAATATCAATGACACAGTTACCTGTACCGTTATTATTAAAATAAACACGGTCTCCGGTAGCGGGCACAGAATATCCTCCTGAACCACCGTTTGAAGATGACCAATTGGCTGAGTTGTTCCAATTTGAATTTGTATTTGAAATCCAGTATCTATTAGCCGCGAAAGTTTGACCTATAAATAGTACAAGTGTAATTAGAAGTAGAAAATGTCTTTTCATCGTTTGGTGTGTGTTTAGAGAGAAGGTGAACGTGATTTTAATAAGGAATACTCACCTTCCGCAAACAAGTATATAATGAAAAAGAGAAGGTTTTAAAAATGTACCCAATATTGAAAGAGGTTGATTCTACTGGGGTTTAGGCGCGGTAAGGGTGACATTCTGGTTAAAAAAAATGAGCATAATTTCTTACGCTCATTTTCACTTTAATATTTTGGTAATGATTAATCACCCGTCTTTTGTACAAAAGATATGTTGTTATTGGATCACTATTTTCTTAGTGGTTACAGCGCCATTTTCTGGAGTGTATTTTAATAAGTACAATCCAAAAGATAGGTTTTGTTTACTAATTTCAAGGTGGTCCGTATATTGAATAGAAGTCTTGGAGTAGAATTTTTTTCCAGTCACATCTAATATTACAATATCTCCGTTAAACTCACTTTTAGCAGTTAATTGAATGGAAGATTCTGTTTGAGAAATCATAAACGTATTGCTTACTTTTTCTTCATCAATTCCAGTAGTAGGATTACCATTTGGATTTCCACTATCTTTAGAAGAATTGCCATTACCTTGATCAGAAAGTTTGTTCACATAAATCAATTCAAAGCGCGCAGTATACTCTACATTAGCATCTAATTGCACCTGGTAGTCACCTTGACTTAAATCGTGGTTTACATTTAATACGTTATCTCTTAAATAGATTTCAAATGCAGGGTCCAAATTTTTTCTCAGGTAATTAGAAAAAGTGTGAGAGCCTGTTTCGTCAGAAGTTACCACCAGTGGAATGGATTTTGTTTCGTTTACATCCATATTGGCTATAGATTGAATTACAAATTCATCGGAATCATTTAAACTAGCGAATCTAACATGGCCATTCCCTACCAGTTTATGGGCATCGTAACCTAAATCAAATGAATCGGTTGTCATGGTATTGAACCCTACTAAAATGTTATTGGTGAAATTGGATGGGGATGAAAAACTAATCCATGCGTTATGCTGATCCTTGGGTTGTACTGTTTTAAAGAACTGTGAATTGCTACTGGTTCGCATGGAGTTATTAAATACTACGTTTGAATTGGTATTTGCGACCACCCAAAAACCTTGTCCGCTTGCTATGTGTCCCTGTGGAATTTCGGAGGTGTTTCCTGAATTTACTCCCCCTGCCATATTCCATGATGCATAATCTTGGTCTTCATTATATCCTCCAGTGGTGTCTGCTTCATCCCAAAAGTACAGTGCATCTACGATTCTATTGTTATTCACCGCATTTTCTGCCCAAAAACTAGCCGCGTTAATCGCAGACGGGTAAGGGTTTCCTATCAAATTCCAATCATCATCACCCCAATTAGTTCCACCTGGATTGATAAGGTTTGTCGTGCTAATTGGTGTGGTAATTTCTCCATTATTTACTTTTCCGGAGTAGGTTTTAGTCACCACAGAATTCCCAGGAGCGAAATAACCCCTTGCAATATCCATATTGCCATCACCACCTGTGATAACATCATTAGTTCCGAAGGTTACCCCGTTTCCGTAACAAGTGGTTGAATATCCTTGAGGGTAATCGTATTTCCAGCTTTGTGTTAACCTGTCGAAAACAAAGATGGCGCATGCATTGGCTCCAGGAAATATATCTGTTATTGTTGCATCTTCAACAGGGGAGGACCAGATATTATATACATAAGCAGAGTTGTTTCCATCTCTTTTTACGTTATATATTCCCGAACCCGAATTATTGTCTATTCCAGACATGGTTTGAACTAAAGAACCACCTTCATCTATGTTAATAGTCCCATTGTTCGTAATAGGACCATCAGTGGTCAAAGAGATGCCCGTATTTACATTGAAAACTCCACCTGATTGAATTTCGATCTCTCTTACTTGGGCATCTTCATTTAGTGTAAGAGCTGCGCTAGCGTTTGATTTCACTAATAGTTTGTAACAACCATCTACAGTAGAAGGAGATCCATTTACACCTCCACCATTAAGGTAGTTAGTTCCATCTACTACAATTTGGTCTTGATACTCGAATGTAAAATACCTATTGTTTTTTAGCAAAACATTGGTAGCGGAATAAACACCTGCGCTCAATGTCATTTCGTATCTGGTTTTACTTGAAAAATTAGCGTCATTACTCACGATTAAGTAAAGTGGAGCACATGACGGTTTTGCTACTAAATCTAAATCAGACGCATTAACTTCCAAGGTAACTCTTCCGGGGTTTCCAGAACGACTGACTTTCCATGTAGAATTTTGTCTCTCCATATAATCTGAAGCTGTAGAAAAGTTATGATTATCCGTGTCCTGATTTTCTCCCCACAAAAGATACTCATTAGCCGCCAGATGAGCAGGATTACCAATTTTAATAATTCCTGTCCCCTGCGAACTGCTTAAAGAGGACCCATCTGCATTCATTCCAATACCAGAAACATGATAATCAAAGTTTCCATTTCCTGAATTATCTTGAGTGAAGATATCATTACTGGCTAATGTAATTCCGTATTTGGCGGATAAATAGTTGTCAATAATTATTTTTTCAATGGTAGTTAAGGCGCTGTTAAATACCATAACTTCAGCCACTTCACCCGTGAAATAGCGACCCGGGTAATAACCTCCTATATAAAATGTACTTGTATAATTAGACGGTCTTTCTTGTGAAACAAAGTGTAATTGGTCACTATGCGAATAACTGGTACTTGTTGATCCGTTAACATATGATTTACCTGTGGTAGTGGACCACGTGTCGTTGTTTGTTCCTCCGCCACTTCCAGGTGCTTGCCAGTAGGTTGAATTTCCGCTACTAGGTCGTCTAATTCCTTTGTCTCCATTAAATCCTGCAACAGCCTCAAATGAATTCCCTGATCCAGGATTATTTACTACTATAATGGTGTTTCCGCTTACATTGGAGGAAGTTCTGAATTGTCGGTTCAGGGTAGTTGCTGTTATTTTTGCGTGTCCATTAATTAAATCAGATGAACCAGATTGATAAGTCACATTGCCCGAATTTGTTAAGTCGTTTCCATTACCAGAAACGTCTAGCCATTTGCTTACGGTTTGACCATCGGTAGGCAAGGTGTTAGAACTGTTTCTTACTGATTCTGGAGTATACCAGGCAACTAATTTTGAACTCGCATCTGTAGAGCCTACGCCACCGGGACCTAATGGATAAACAGTTGCTACCGGAGCGGTTCCTTCAATTTTTACATTGTCAACCGCCCACCAGTAACCCCAAGTAGCTATAAATGTAAATCGTATTTGCGCATTGCTAGCTCCTGAAATAGCTGTGGTAATGTCAATTGATTCACTGGCAATGGCTGGGTAGTTACCATCTCCATTTTCCCATAAAAAAACAGAGACCCAAGAGGATCCATTGTATACTTCTACTTCACAAGATTCGCCAGATATATATTCACGGTATTGGTGATCAAAAGATAGCTGAAGGCTGGCATAGCTTGAAGCGTCAAAAGATGTACTGGAAACGGTTGTGTTTTGAGTGTTCCCAGATCCTAATTCATCACTATCAAGGATCATAAACGAACCACTAATTGGACTGGAAAAAGTTCTATTCCCGGGGTTGTTAAAAGACCAGATGGAGGTGTTGCCGCTGGCGTTAGCGGTGTTGGACCATCCGGTAGGAAGACCCCCAGAGAAATTTTCATTTAGCACAACGGTTTGAGCAAAAGCTGGGAACCCCGTGATTAAAATGAAAAATAGTGTGTGGAATATTTTTCGCATTTTGTAGTTTTTTAGTGTAGTGAAAAGAGGTAATGGTACCTTTTATCGAAGACGAAACTAGGGAGAGGAAAATAATCGGTAAAACAATTCCGCTATATTGAAAAACTTTGAAAACCTGTTTTATGCAGGATGTTTTAGTGGATTAATAGTTAAAATTATTGGGTTTTTAATTAAGAATTAAATTAGAAAGTAATACGGTTTGACATTTTTGAATTGGATAAAAATAATAGTTCGATTTCTTAATTTCCAGAACTTAAAGAGGCGCCTCAATGCGCCTCTTTAACGGATGTCTTTTTTATTAGGGGACAATAAACTTTTGGGTAATTACTTTAGCATTATTTTGCGTTATTAAAAGAATATATGTTCCTCCAGTGAGCTGTTGAATTGAAATGAATTCCGAAACCGAGTTTTCAATGTTTCTTTTTAACCACACTTCTTTACCTGTGATATCTAGTATTTGCAAGTTGCCAGAAAAACCATTAGAATTGGTGAGTTCTAAAGCATTTGAAAATTGAAATAAGTTAAACCCATTTGATTTTAAAGTTTCAGGTAATGTGGTTGTTGTATTTGAAGAGTCGGTGTTCGATGGGTTTCCTAAGTCTTTCGATCCACTTCCATTATTGTTAACGGTGATGGTGTTTTGAAACTCCAATTGGAACCTGTTGTCGTAAGTCGTATTTGCCAAAAGGTTTACCGTGTATTCTCCATTAGAGAGATCATGCTTGGTACCATTTACCAAATCCACTAAATAAATTTTTATAGCATTTGGCATGAATTGTTTTTGGTAATTTGAGAAGCTATGAACACCTAATTCATCCGTAAAAACTACTAAAGGAATAATTTTCGATTCTGCTACTTCAAGTTTAGCCATAGATTGAATGACAAATTCATCTTGGTTTATAATTGATGCAAAACGTACGTGTCCGTTACCTACTAGTTTATGAGCATCATAGCCATCATCAATGCCATCTGTAGAATGACTATTGTAACCTACTAGGATATTGTTTTTATATCCAGAAGGGGAGGTGAATCTAAACCAAGCATTATGCTGCTGGTCTTTTGTTCTTTTAAAAAACTGATTGTTTGCAGATACACGCATCGCATTTGAAAATTTTACGTGGCTGTTGTTTTTAGCAACAACCCAGAATCCTTGACCGCTAGCAATGTTGCCTAGAGGTTGTTTATTGGAGTTTCCGGACTCTACTCCTCCGCTTAAGTTCCAAGAAGCATAATCAGAATGTTGGTTATAACCCCCTGAAGAGTCGGCTTCATCCCAGAAGTATAATGCATCCGTAATTCTTTGATTTAAGATTGCATTTTCTTTCCAAAAAGAATCCGCGCTTAGCCCTGAGGGGTAGGGATTTCCTAATAGGTTCCAGTCATCATCTGCCCAATCAGTTCCTCCGGGGTTACCTAAATTGGTGGTATGTACATATGATTCATAATCTCCATTATTTGTGGCGCCAATAAAAGTACGTTGTGGAGAATTGTTTCCAGTAATAAAGTAACCTACTCCTATATCCATTACACCATCTCCCCCGGAAATAACGTTGTTGGAAGAAAATGTGACGCTTGAACCATTGCAAGTAGTGCTAAAGCCAGGGCTGTAATCATAGGACCATGTCTGATTTATGTTGTCGAAACAAAAAATATCACAAGGGTTAGTACTATTGAATACCGTGGTAATGTTCGCATTAGAAACAGGAGAGGACCAAATATTGTATATGTGGTTAAAGTTATTTCCTGTCCGTGCAATGGAATAATAACCAGAACCAGAATTTGTATTTAGTCCAACATGTTGTTGAATTAAGGAGGAATGTTCCTCTACGTTGATGATGCCGTTATTTATGATTTCATTTTTAATGCATAGAAAATGCGAGGTTGTTAATGATAGTTCAGCGGAAGAATCAATTTGCACAGCCTTTACATTTGCGTCTTCATTAAGTTGGGCAATGGTGTTACTCGTTACTCTTAATGAATAGCAAGCATCGTTAATTGATGGCGCGTTATTTATTCCACTTCCATTATAGTTAGTAGTTCCTGAAATAACGATTTCGCTAATGTATTCAAATGTAAAATAGTCACCGTCATTTAGACTTATATTGCTTGCAGTGTAGATTCCTGAAGATAAAGATAAAGGGTAGGTTACTTTAGTTGAAAATGAGGAATCACTGCTTACAATTAAGTTTAATGCTGTACAGGATGGTTTTTGGGTTAGGTCTAACTCAGATGCGGGAACAGATAAGGTGATTGTTCCAAGATTGTTTCTTTTACTTACTCTCCATAACATGTTAAGCTTCTCTGTGAATAGGTCAGAAGTTAAAAAGGAATAATTTGAGTTTTTTTGTTTCTGACCCCAGAACAAATATTTATCGTTTTGCAACGGAGAGGGATGAGATATGGTAACAATTCCTGAACCACGTGATTCCTTGTGCTCCGAGCCATCACTGAATTTTCCAATGCCGGTAACGTGAAAGTCAAAATCTCCTAAATTGGCATTATCTCGAGTATAAAAATCATTATTTATGAGCGTACAACCATACTTTGCTGCCAAATGGTTTTCTAATATAATTCGTTCTACTTCTGAAATGTGGGTATTGAAATGGATAAACTCAGCGATGTCACCACAATAATATTGCCCATGACCGGTTGATGGACCATTTTCAAAATAGGTTCCGTTATTACTTGCGCCTAAGCCAATTAATCCAATGTGTTGATATAATAGGCCTACACTTGAAATATCACCGATGTGATTTCCGTTAATAAATACCTTAATGCTTCCTGTTTTGTTTACATTTCCATTCATGATAATGGATAGGATGTAGGTCGTGTTACTATTTACATTCGCAGAAACGGAACCAAAGCCCCATGGCGATGCCTGCCCATCATTTGTCACATTCCATCCGCCAACGTAAATTTTGTTGCCACTAATATAGATGTTTAGCCCACGTGCTTTACCCCCTTCTTCATAAACTACTTGCCGAGAGTTACAGTCAATTCCTGTTTTTAATACTACAGCAAAGGATTTAGAGTAGCTATTACCCAAATTGATGTCTGAATTGCTGGTGATTTCAAGTAGGTCGTCAACTCCATCGAATTGAACAACAGGGTTTCCATTTATTAAATTTTGAGTTGAATGTAATACCTGAGGTTGTTTGGTGGCGGAAGTTTGTGTCGCATTTATAACGTTACCTCCAATGTTATCCCATAATGATAGGCTAGCCCCATTGTTAATAAGGGTCAAACTACCTGGTTCAAAATGAAAGCGATTACTGACACTACTTTGTATTCCGCCAGGACCTGTTTGTGCAATACTAATAAATGGGATTAGAAGTAAAAGCAAGGTTAGAAATTGAATTATGTCATCAATAGCGCTTTGTTTATTTCTATTTGTTCTCATGGTGAATTTGATTTCGAATATGGAAAACAAATTACAAGCCATGAGTTAACTTTCTGTTTTCTAGGTATTTGATGTTTTTGTCTTATGTAGTTATTTCCCATTTTTGGAAATAAGAGTCATTTTGGGATTAGGTAATTGATTTTGAGAACCTAAATAGAAAATAGTTAAAGGTATATTAATGGCTGTTTAACCTTCGAAGAGATGCCTAGGCCTGGCCATAGTTTTTCATTACCAAATCCAAGCTTTTTTTAGATGGGAGTGGCATTAGAAAAGCACTAGGATTAATGGGATAACGTAGGATCCTTCCAAAATTCAAGTTCTGAATTTATCTACATGAATTACACATCATTTGAAAAAAAGGAGTTTCAAATTTTGAAACTCCTTTTTAAAGTGAGGTAATTATTAGGGTTGAACAAATTTTTTGGTGAAAAAAGTTTGGTTCCCATTTGAAATTGAAATTAGATAAATACCACTTGATATTGCATGAGTGGCAATGCGAATGGATTGGGCATTTTCAATGCCTCTTTTTGACCATACTTCTTTTCCAGTGATATCCAGTATTCTCAATTTGCCAGAAAAGCCATCAGAATGCATTATTTCTAGGACATTAGATTTTTGAACGAAACTAAACCCTTTTGATTTTAGGTTTTCACGCACGTTTGTTGTCGTGTTAGAAGAGTCTGTGTTTGATGTTCCTCCTAGGTCTTTAGATCCTGAACCGTCATTCGTTGCAGTTATTGTATTTTCAAATTCCAATTGAAACCTAGTGTCGTAAGTGGTATTGGCTACAAGATTTATGGAGTAGTCACCAGTTGAAAGATCAAACCGAACTCCTTCCACGTGGTCAACCAGATAGATTTTCACAGAGTGGGACATTAATTGTCTTTGGTAATTGGAAAAAGTATGCATCCCTGACTCATCTGTAAAGACTACTAATGGCACTATTTTGGTTTCAGCCAGCTCTAATTTGGCCATGGATTGAATGACAAATTCATCTTGGCTAATAAGTGAGGCAAAACGAACATGTGCGTTACCTACTAATTTATGCGCATCATAACCGTCATCAATTCCATCTGTAGATTGGCTATTATATCCAACTAGAATATTGTTTTTGTACCCAGATGGCGAAGTAAACCTAAACCAAGCATTGTGTTGGTCGTTTTCTTCACGTTTGAAGAACTGGTTATTAGAAGTTACACGCATGCTGTTAGTGAATTTTAGCGATTCGTTATTTTTCGCTACCACCCAAAACCCCTGTCCACTTGCTATATTTCCTAGTGGTTGTTGGTTTGAGTTTCCTGATTCTACCCCTCCACTTAGGTTCCAAGATGCATAATCAGCGGTAGAATTATATCCTCCATTAGTATCTGCTTCATCCCAGAAATAAAGGGCATCTGTAATTCTTTGATTTAGAATTGCGTTTTCATACCAAAAGGAATCAGCACTTAGTCCTGACGGGTATGGATTACCTACTAAGTTCCAGTCATCATCTGCCCAACTCGTTCCACCTGGGTTTCCAAGTGCAGTGGCCACAATTGAAGTGGTGTAATCCCCGTTATTTACGGTACCTGAATATACGCGCGCAGATGCTAAGTTTCCAGGAATAAAATAACCTCTGGTTACATCCATTACCCCATCACCTCCTGAAAGCAAATTGGGAGGGTGGAAGGTAACCGAGTTACCATAACACGTGGTTGAGTAACCGGTAGAGAAATCATATTTCCAGGATTGTGTTGCTTTTTCAAAGGCCCACATATCACATGGGTTGGCGTCATTAAAAATTGTTGTTAACTGTGCACTTGAAATGGGTGACGACCAAATGTTATAGATGTAAGAGTTGGTGTTTCCGCTTCGGGTAATCTCATATGTTCCAGATCCATAATTAGAATCGGTTCCGGTTGTTTTTTGTACTAAAGAACCATTTTCATCTACGGAAATAGTTCCATTGTTAACGATATTTCCTGTCACTACCAAAAACTTATTAGTTGCAATGGATACCTTGCCTCCTGCCTGCACTTCCATTTCTCTAACATTGGCATTTTCGGTAATATTAAAGTTTAGATTAGCGGTACTTGTAATTAATAACTTGTAACATTCATCTCCCGTTCCTGGAGCATTGTTAGTTCCGCTTCCTCCAGTAAATCCGTTTTGGTCGATGGCAATTACATCTTGGTACTCTAAAGAAAAGTAGTCTCCGTTATTGAAGGAAACATTTTCAGCAATATATTGCCCGTTTTCATATGTCAAAGAATAGGTGGTTTTTCCAGAAAACGAAGAGGAGTTGGCAATGGCTAATTTCAACTCCGCACAAGACGTCATTCCTGATAAATTTAAGGAAGCTGAATCAAATGCTATGGTTACCGCACCAGGAGTATTATTAGTACTTACACGCCAAATGCTGCTTAACCTTTCCATGTAATCGGAATCGGTACTAAAAGAATAATCGGATGCTATTTGGTTTTCACCCCAGAATAAATAGTCATTATTACTTAATGACGTTTCAGCTTCTATGGTAACGATACCAGTACCTTTTGCTACAGTAATCGAAGATCCATCAGACGCTTTACCTATACCAGAAACGTTGTGGTCAAAGTTTCCATTACCACTATTATCCTGAGAATAGTAATCCTCAGAGCTGGAAAGGCTAATTCCATATTTTGCAGCCAAATAGTTATGAAGAATGATTCTTTCTACATCAGTTATATCCTCTTTTACTAGAATAACTTCCGCAATTTCTCCATCCAAATAATTTCTTGTTCCTGTACCAGATGTGTTCGGGGAAGCTCCAATTATTAAGTCATTCGAAGAGTTGTTAATATTTGAAGAATAACTATCCGTTCCTTTTGAGGTTCCATTATAATAGGTTTGTACCTTGTTCTTATCGTATACCATAGTAATGATGTTATCCGAATTGGTGGATAGAGATGCGGAAACACGATTGCTAGAATAGTTGTTTACATACCCTAAAAATGAGTTATTCGAATTGTTTCTTGCTATTCCATAACCATCATCCCAATCCCAGTCGGAACATTTTATTACGAAGGGAGCCCAAGAGTCAGATGAGGAGGTATATTTACCCACAACAATGATTGAAATTTTATCTGGGTTTAGGGAATTATCGTTACTTACTTCTAGATGGTCCTTAGAGCTTTTAGTAAAGTCTACCACCGGATAACCATTCATTTGGTTGGTCTTGTAGGTCGGAGCATCGTTGTTGGCTGCAATAGCGTTGTTGGCTTCAGAAGATAAATCACTCCAGGTGGTTACTTTATCATTATTTGAGTAATTTAAATGGTTGGCATCTAACCATAGCGCCAAAGAACCTGTTGAAATTCCACCAGGACTGGTTGAAGCAGAAACGCCTCCTGAGCTGCCAGATCCAGATCCTTTTATTTCTAAATTATCAATAGCCCACCACCAATCGTAATTTCCGGTAAAGGTAAATCGAACTTTCGCATTTGCTGAACCTCCAGCTTCAGAGGTAATGTCAATATTAATTAAGGTGGAGCCGGGGTAATTATCTGTTATTAATGAAGTGTGATCAGCTACTTGAAGCCAAGAGGAGCCGTTATATACTTCTACTTTACACGTTTCAGATCCAGAATATTCTCTGTATTGAGAGTCAAATAGCAAATTAATGGTAGTGAATCCGCTAGCATTAAATGAACTAGAAGTCAATGTGGCATCTTGTGAATTCCTGTTTCCGTAGTAGTCACTGTCTAGAATAGCATACTCTCCACTAAAGTTACCTGCAGAAATATTTCTTCCATCTGGGTCGTCAAATAGCCAAGTTTGAGAACCTCCAATGTTTGAAGTATTGCTCCAACCTGCAGGAAGCGATCCCGAAGAAAAGTTTTCGCTTATTAAAGTGGTCTGGGCCACAGAAGAGGTTGCCATTGATAAAAACAATCCCCATATAAGTAGGTGTAATGGTGATTTCATGTCGTTTAGATTTGACGTTGAAAGAAAAAATGTTGTGTTTAGTGCAGCCAAAACTATCCAGAGAATAGGTTTTTTATGGATTTTGATTAAAAATTTAAAAAGGTTGGACCAATATTTAAAGGTCTAAAGTATAGTGACCTGTCTCTTATACACATCTGACGCTG
>OLHJ01000048.1_pt1 | contig 49287 bp, 36 predicted proteins | sample 1609491 | NCBI WGS metagenome assembly OLHJ01 (sample SAMN05416861, study PRJEB24817) | seawater metagenome | isolation source: Sea water | place: Canada:Atlantic | collected 2013-11
AAGAAAACGGAATACAAAAAGAATTTAAAGGGCACTTTAGCCTGAAAAGATAGATTGAGTATTGTAAATATTTAAATAAAAAAAGCCATCCAATATTGGATGGCTTTTTTTATTTAAACTAAATGATAGTTTACCAACTATGGCCTTTTAATTGAATTGCGGCTTTTAAAATGTCTTTCTGACTAATCTGTCCTACTAACTTTCCATCTTCAACAATAGGAAACCTACGTCTTTTAGAATTCAAAAATTTTTCAGCAGCATCAAATACATTCATGTTGCCATCAATAGTTTCTACGTTTTTAATCATTTGTTTTTCAACACTAACATTTCCCATGGGCTGATTGTAATATCGACTTTCACTTATTTGTTTAATACAATCCCCTTCAGAAATTATACCTACCAATTCATAATTTTCATTTACAACAGGCCCTCCAGATATTTTCTGCTTAATTAAAGTATTTATCACTTCTAATACAGATTGGTCTGGACTAAAAACAATAAGATTCGTCGTCATATAATCGGATACTATGATTTGCTCCGAAGTGCTTTTGTCGGGCTTTGCCCTTTTTCCTATAAAACTTTTAATTCCCATAATATTAAGTATTTAGCTCCTTCTAAAGTAGTCAAAAAAAAGATAATTACCTTTCATTTTTATTAACAATACGATCTATTTAATTTTAAATGGTATTTTTAAATTTCTAAAATAAATGTATGAAACGTTTTCAAGCCCTTATTTCTTTATTCTTAATTATTGGATTAGTCTATTTTAGTTTTTACAGCTTAATGCCTAAAAGTGGAGCTCCTGCATCCACTTCAAAAACTGAATTTTCAACCGAAAGGGCATTAATTCCTTTAAAAGAAATTTCTAGAGCACCTCATTATATTGGTACAAAGGAACACGCTAGAGTTCGAGAATATCTATTAGTTCAATTAAAAAACTTAGGACTAGAAACCCAAGTTCAAGAAGGCTTTGTATTAAATACTAAATGGAAAAGCCTTGACAAATCAAAAAATATAATTGCTAAAATAAAGGGATCCCAAAATGGAAAAGCATTGTTATTACTTTCCCATTACGATAGTGCTTTAACACCATCATTTGGTGCAAGCGATGCGGGAAGTGGTGTAGTTACAATTTTGGAAAGTATTAGGGCGTATATGGCTAGTGGTAAAACCCCAAAAAATGATATTATAATTTTATTTACCGATGCAGAGGAAGTAGGTCTAGATGGGGCTAGATTGTTTGTAAACAAACACCCTTGGGCAAAAGATGTAGGACTTACTTTAAATTTTGAGGCAAGAGGTAGTGGTGGACCAAGTAATATGATTGTGGAAACCAATGGCGGAAATAAAAATTTAATTCAGGCATTTATCGACGCAAATGTTAAGTATCCAACTGCTTCTTCATTGATGTATAGTATTTATAAGATGCTTCCTAACGACACTGATTCTACTGTTTTTAGAGAAGATGGAGACATTGATGGTTTTTTCTTTGCATTTATAGATGATCATTTTGATTACCATACTGCTAATGATACTTTTGAAAATTTAGATAGAAAAACACTTCAGCATCAAGGAGAATATTTATTGCCATTAATCCATCATTTTACTGAAATAGATTTAACAACACTTAAATCTAATGAGGATTATGTGTATATTAATTTTCCTTTTATTAAAATGATAAGCTATCCTTTTTCTTGGGCAATACCTATGGTTATTATGGCCATTGTGCTTTTTATAGTTCTTTTGTTTTTCGGTATTAAAAAAGGACAGCTTTCAAGAAAATCCATTGCAAAAAGTTTTAATCCGTTTTTATTATCTCTTATATGTTGTGGTCTTATTGGTTTTTATGGTTGGAAATTAATACTAATAATGTATCCTGATTATCACGAAATCCAACACGGATTTACTTACAATGGCCATACGTATATCGCATTTTTCGTATTACTGTCACTGGGTTTCCTCTTTTATATTTACCATAGATTTTCTAATAATCTAAATGTTGCTAGTCTTTTAATTGCACCGTTAACCATTTGGGTTATCATAAATTTATTAGTTGCTATTTATCTAAAAGGGGCTGCGTTTTTTATTCTACCCTTATATTTTGGTCTCTTGTCTTTGTGGGTATTAATTCGTCAAGAATTCCCCAATTTAATATTAATGACGCTATTGAGTGTTTTTGCAATTTTTCTTTTTGCACCACACATTCAGTTTTTTCCTGTAGGCTTAGGATTAAAAATGTTAGTTGCAAGCACAATTTTTACCGCATTACTATTTGGATTGTTATTGCCAATTATAGGGTTTTACAAAATGAAAAAACCTTTATCTATAATACTTTTCCTTTTGGCAATAGGGTTTTTTATAAAAGCACATTTTACAAGTGATTTTTCTTCTGAAAGACAAAAACCGAATAGTATCGTTTTTTATCAAGATGCTGATATTGAAAATTCCTATTGGGCAACTTATGATAAAACATTAGATGAATGGACCAAGAAGTATTTAGGTGATCGTCCAGAGGAAGCCTCAAAATATATAAAACATGCTTCTGGAAGTAAATATAGTAGCGGCTATATTTTTGCAATGAAAGCACCCAAAATGAATATTCCTTTATTTGATGTAGTACTTGAAAAAGATACTATTATTAATAACAATCGAACGGTTTCGCTTACCATATTTCCGAATAGAAATGTAAACCAAATTAGTATGTATGTAAATGATGGAGTTGTTTTTGATTTTATTGAATTTAATGGGCAAAGCATACCTTTAATGAAGTCGTTTAGTAAGATGCCAAGTAAAATAAAAAGCAAAGAACTGCTTCGATATTATGTGTCAGATGCCGATTCTTTACAGGTAAATTATACCGTTTCAAAAGACACTCCAGTTAGTTTTACAATATTGGAATATTCTTATGATTTATTAGAAAATCCACTATTTTCAATGGATTCTAGAGCAGAGGATATGATGCCTAAACCTTTTGTGGTTACTGATGCTGTAGTGGTTAAGAAGACTATTTATATGGATTCGTTAAAGAGAAAATTACCCGATACTATTATCGATAATAAAACTAAAAAATAATCTTAAGGCTTATTGTTTTTGTCCTGAAGTTCAATTTGATAAACGGAATCTAAAAACTTTTTTTGTTGCTCTAATTCTTGTTTTTCATTTGTAACACGTTGCAAATCGATAGCATCTTTCTGAAATTTTTCATTGACCTGAATGATAAAGTTTTTTACCGAAGTATTCATTTTATCAAAACTTTTTTGAACACTTAAGGAATCAATATGGGATTTATTAACTTCTTGTTCTAATAATTTTGCTCTTGTTTTTACAACTGCCATTCTGGAGAAAATAGCGCGAGTATTTAATGTGTCAGGAATTTTTTTAGTCAAAGAATCAATATGAAAAACTAACTGACTGGTTCTAACTTGTAATTCTTCAATTGTATTGCCATTAATAGATTTTACTTCCAAATCAAAATCCTCATAAGCCCCCCAATGTGAAACTTTTAACTTTGCCTCATCTGAAAGATCTGGAAACTTAAAACTAGTGTCTCCATACAATCCAGCAGGAGTTTGTTTTGTAAGTACAACGCTTGTATTTTCTTCGGTTGAATTTCCACAAGAAATTATGCTAAAACATAAAAGTAGATTGAAAAAGATAGAATTAAATGTAAATTTCATGGTTGGATAAACTGTATATAGCAAATATACGAGTTCTACTTTCATCTGAAAGTTAATTTTTTCTGAAAGATAAAGGAGAAGAATATATGTATATTTGGCCTTCGATTTAAAGAAGTGAGTTTTAATTAAATTAATCGATTAAGGTGAGAAACTTATGAAAAAAAGGATACTTATAATTGGTGCTTCAGGACAGATAGGAACCGAGCTTACGGCAAGTTTAAGAGAACAATTTGGTAAACATAAAGTTATTGCAACAGATATTAGAGAAGGAGATAGTGCGCTTTTAGAAGGAGGGCCTTTCGAGATTTTGGATGCAATGGATTATAAAGCTTTAGAAGATATTATTATCAGACATGAAATTACCGATGTATATTTATTAGCTGCAATGCTTTCTGCAACAGCCGAAAAATTTCCTATGCGTGCGTGGAACCTTAATATGAATTCTTTATTTAATGTTTTAAATCTTGCAAAAGACAATAAGATTAAAAAAATATTTTGGCCTTCGAGTATTGCAGTATTTGGGCCCACTACTCCAAAAACGAATACGCCACAACAAACGGTTATGGAGCCTTCAACAGTTTATGGAATAAGCAAACAAGCAGGAGAACGTTGGTGTGAATATTATTTTAATAAATATGGAGTAGATGTAAGAAGTATTCGTTATCCAGGCTTAATAAGTTATAAAACATTGCCAGGAGGCGGAACTACAGATTACGCAGTAGATATTTATCATAAAGCATTAAAGCATGGAGAATATCAATGCTTTTTATCTGAAGAAACAACATTGCCTATGATGTTTATAGACGATGCTATTAGAGCAACTCTTAGCGTCATGGAAGCTCCCAAAGAAAACATAAACGTTAGAAGTTCTTATAACCTTGCGGGTTTAAGTTTTAATCCTAAAGAGATAACTGAAAGTATAAAAAAACATATTCCAAATTTTGAAATATCCTATAAGCCTGATTTTAGACAAGAAATAGCAGATTCTTGGCCACAAAGTATTAATGATGAAGTAGCGCAAAAGGACTGGAATTGGAAAAATAACATCTCTTTAGAGGAGATGACTTCGATTATGCTTGACAATTTGAAATAAATAATTCATTAATTAAGAGCTGCCTTTTTATTTTGAATCTTTTATATTAAATTGGATTAATAATTTTAATTATGAATAAAAAGATTCCTTTTTTTATTGTATTCCTATTAGTTGTTGCTTTTCAATCTTTAGAAGCACAAAACAAAAAACCTAAAGTAGCTGTCGTTTTAAGTGGTGGTGGTGCAAAAGGGATTGCTCATATTCCACTATTGCAAACCTTAGACTCTTTAGGAATTGTTCCAGATCTTATTATTGGGACTAGTATGGGTAGTGTTGTTGGAGGGTTTTATGCTATGGGTTATTCTGGAGATAGTATTGCATCCATAACTAAAAAAGCAAATTGGGATGAGCTTTTAGGTGGTAAAACTTCACTTAAAGACGTAAGTATTGAGGAGAAAAGTGAATTCGGGAAATATTTAATAGGACTTGAAGTCATAGATGGAAAACCAAAAACAACATCTTCCTTATTAAATGATCAATACTTAAGAGAATTTTTGTCATTATACACTTACCCTGTTTACAATATCCATAATTTCGATAGTCTTCCTATTCCATATAGAGCAATGACGACAGATATTGTTAATGGTAAAGAAGTGCTGTTAGGTGAAGGCAATTTAGGTGTTGCAATGAGGGCAAGTATGTCAATTCCTAGTATTTTTAGACCAGTACCTTATAAAGATGTATTGTTAGTTGACGGTGGAATACTTAATAACTTCCCTGTTAATATTGCTAAAGAGATGGGAGCGGATATTATTATAGGAAGTGATGTTGGAGGGGGTATGAAGCCTAAAGAAGAATTAGAAGGGATTACTACAATTTTATTTCAAACTGCAATGCTGGTTAGTAATATAAGAAATCCTGAAAGTAGGGAAATGTGTGATATATTAATTGATCATTTACCAAATCTAACTTATTCTACAGGAGATTTTGGGAGTAGTAACGAAATATACGAAGAAGGTAAAATTGGGACAATTCAAAAAATGGATGCACTTGTATCTTTAGCAAAGAAGCTTGAAGAATTTAACCAAAAGGAAATTATTCAGCCTTCCATAGAAAAAGAGTTTTTCCTAGATACTATAGTCTATAAAGGAATTAGTGAAGAAAACATTAAGCTTGTTACCTCAAGGGCAAATATTTTGCCAAAAAATGATTACGAAATCCAAGATCTAATTGATGGAGTAAATAGAGCTATGGGGACCAATCTTTTTACTCAGATTACTACTAAAGCAATTAAGAATAATGAAAAATTGGGATTGGAGCTAACTGGCTTTGAAAAATCCCAGCATCAAATTAACGCTTCTTTACATTTTGATAGCTATAGAAGTATTGGTTTAATTTTAAATTATACTGGTAGAAATGTTCTTGGAAAATCTTCCAGACTTTTAGTAACTGGAGATATAGCGGTACAACCTAGATTGAGGGTTCAATATCAAAAGCATTTGGGGCCAAAAAAATCTTGGTGGTGGCGATCGGAAACCCTAGGGGAAATTTTAGAACAAAAAATATTTTTAGACGGTAATTTTGCTGATGAAATGAACTATCGATACTTTCAGTTTGACAATGAATTTAATAAAAACTTAAACTCTTTAACTAGTTATATAGGATTTGGTTTCAATTATGAAAATACACATATAAAACCGAAAGTTGATCCCGAAATTAATGAGAACGTTTTATTGCTAGATAAATATTATTACAACAGTTTTGAGTTGGATATCCATTATATATACAATGGATTTAGTACTTTTCTGTTTGCAAATAAAGGAACATTCTTTAAAGCGAAATTAGCTAGATCTTTATATCAAGATGTGGATTTAAAATTTTCAGATGCTGAGCAAACTACAGTTATTGGTAAAACGAATGATGTTACAAAATTGAGTTTAGAGTTTGAAAAAAGAATTGCTATTAAAAATAAAATAACAGGAATAATTGCAGCAACTACAGGATTTATTTTTGAAGATTCATTAAGATCTGGAGAGGTGTCTTTTACCGATTATGGCTTTGCGTCTAAATATTTTTTAGGTGGAAATTTATTAAGCCCAAGAGAAAGCAGTTATGTTTTCTCGGGTTTACATGAAGACGAGTTAAATGTAAATCAGTTTATGAAACTTAAACTTGGAGTTCAGTTCAACCCCATAAATAAAGTTTATGTGACTCCCCATTTTAATATAGCTTCTGTTGGATTTGAAAATTTTGAGGATTATATTAAAGATGCTTTTTCTCCAAATGGAAATTGGGCAGAACAATTTGAAACAAGTGATTTAATCTCTTTTGGTGCAACCGCTTCTTATGATTCTTATTTGGGGCCATTAAATTTTGATGTCTCTTGGGTAAACGACATTAATAAGGTTAGATTGTTTTTTAGTTTAGGTTTACAATTAAACATATCCAATTAAGATTTTTTAGATATAATAAAAGCCTCCTATTAATAATTTAATAGGAGGCTTTTTGGTTGTTAATTAGAAAGGTTACTTTTTAATTTTCTACTATAATAAAGTCTGATCTTCTATTTTTAGCAGATTGTGCTGCGGTACAATTTCCACCACAATTTTCTATTGGATTGCTTTTTCCGAATCCTTTTCCACTAACTCTACTTTTATCAATTCCTTTAGAGATTACATATTGGACAGTAGCTTGTGCTCTTCTATTAGATAGATCCATATTATATTCATCCGATCCTGTATTGTCTGTATGACTTTCTACTTTAACAATCATAGATGGATACTTCTTCATTAGAGTTACTAAGTTATCCAATTCAAAAGCAGCTTGCGATTTGATATTGTGTTTGTCAAAGTCAAAAAGGATTGGTTCTAATACTACTTTATCTTCAACAACAATAGCTTCAATCGGGCTTAATTTTACACTAGTGTTAAGCGTTTCTTCTTTTTTAGTAGTAAGGGTAACTCCATTACTATCAAAGTTTTCCATAAATGCTAATACTTGATGCTCTTTTTCACATTCTACTGTAAAGGAAACATTACCATTACTATCTGTGGTTTTGCTAGAAAGCACGTTGTCTTGTGCGTCTATAACATCTACACGAGCTCCAGAGAGTGGCTTGTTAGTATAGTCGTTTAATACTTGTACTGTAAGCGCAACATCACATAAAGGTGCTAATTGCTTAACGCTGTAAATATCATCACTACCTGCACCGCCTTTTCTGTTAGAAGAAACATATCCTTCCTCTTTGGCTGCATCAATTATAAAAGCAAAATCATCGCTAGAACTATTTAAGCCAGCTCCCATAGTTCTTGCATTAGAAAATTCACTTCCCATAGCTTCTGCATAAAATACATCTAAACCTCCAAGGCCAAGATGTCCATCACTTGAGAAGTATAAAGTTCCATTGGCGTCTAGGTAAGGAAAAACTTCTTTTCCTTCGGTGTTTATACCATTACCTAATGCTTTTGGTGTTCCAAAAGTTCCGTCTTTATTGATAGCTACCGAGTAAATATCAGACATTCCTATACCTCCAGGCATATCGCTTACAAAGTATAATGTGTTACCATCTGGACTTAATGCTGGATGTCCTGTAGAAAACTCACTACTATTAAAAGGAACAGATTCTACCCCTTTCCATTGACCATCTATTAATTCGGCATAGTAAAGGTTGATCTGGTTGATTCCGTCTTCACTTTTTTTATACTTACCTTTTAAGAAATCATTACTGTCAAAGTACATCCGTTTTCCATCTGCTGTGATAGCAGCATTACCTTCGTGGTATCTAGAGCTAACATCTCCACCCACAAGGTCTGCATCTTTAACAGTACCTCCAACTAGAGAGGCTCTATAAATATCTAAGAAGGGTTGCTCATCCCAGCCATATTTTTTACGTTTTGTATTTCTGGCAGAAGTAAAGTAAAGCTCGTTACCAACAGTAATTCCTCCAAATTCTGAATATTCAGTATTAAGGTCTTTTAGGTTGGTTAATGTGAATTTTTGTTTTTTCTCCATCATCGCAGGGATGTAATCTGGATTTTTCATAAACTCAATAGCTCTAGAATCTGAAGGTTCCATTTTGGAGAATGTTTTCATCCAAGTATTGTAATCTCCATATTTACCATTAGCTTTAAGGGATTGTGCATAATTATACACGGTTTCCGATTTAGGACTTTTCCCCTTAACGACACGTTTGTAATAGGTTTCCGATTTTTTAGTATCGTTAATAAAGTAATAACAATTACCTAATTGTTCGAAAACATATCTATCGCCATCTCCTTTTTTAAGAAGTTTTTGATAAGCTTCTGCAGCTTCTGTATATGCTAGTCTAGCATAAAGGTCGTCTGCTTTCTTTGTTTTGTTATTTTGAGCATTAACAAGACTTGTGCTAAATGCTATAAATAGGAATAATATATATATTTTTTTCATTTTGATAGTGCTTAAGTTTAAAATTAGAAATATCTAGGTGATCGTAAGCTACGTTTATTAAAAAACACATCCCATGTTATAATAACTTCGTGCGAAGCACTTGCAACAGATTTAATATCTGAAGTTACATGGTCGTAAGCATATCCTATACGAACACTAGGAGTAACTTGAAAACCAACTAATGCACTAAAGGAATCGTCTAGCCTATAAGAGGCTCCAATTTCGAACTTCTCATAAAATAAGGCGTTTAGATTAGCATCGAAAGATACTGGACCATCAAAATATGTTTTAACAAATCCAGAAGGTTTTAACTTTACGTTATCCGATACTTGAAATACATACCCGGTCGTTAAAAACCAGTGCTGAATTTCGGCTCCATATTTTAATCCATTTTCATCTAAATGAACAGATTCTAATATATTAGGAACAGAGGCTCCAAAATAGAAATTGTCGTTATATAAAAATAGTCCTGTTCCAAAATTAAAATAAGTATTACTTATATTTTCTGAAAAGAAAGGATCATTAGGATCTTGAAGTTCTAGGTCTACTAAACCTACATCGTGGAAGGTTGCCCCTCCCTTTAGACCTAGTGCAAGCTTAAAACTATTCCCAAGTTCTAATGTATAAGAGAAATCTGCATAAGCATTAGTTTCGGTTACCGGACCTAATTGATCATTAATAACAGATAGTCCTAGTCCTACTTTATCCCCAATAGGCGAATGTGCCGATAAGGTAAAAGTAACAGGATTGTCTTCTATTCCCGACCATTGATTTCTATAAAGGGCAGTAACAGAAAGCCCTTCTTTTATTCCTGCATAAGCAGGATTCACCACCGTCATATTGTACATATATTGTGTGTACTGCGGATCTTGTTGTGCGTTAACTTCTTGAAACAAAATAAGTCCAAAAAGAAATGTTATAATATATAATTTTTTCATCTTTAGTTATTGGTATTTATTTGGTTTGTAAAAGTTAGTTTTCTTCTCTATTAACATAAACCCATCCTGTGGCTTGATTTCCATAAACTGGATCTTCAGAGTCAAAATCAATGACATAATAATAAGTTCCTGTTGGTAGAATCTTATCAGCATTAGATTGACCAGTCCATTCTTTTCTATAACTGTCTCTGTTATAAACTACCGCTCCAAGTCTATTAAATACTTGGAAGTTAGAAATTCCAGAACGGTCATCTAAAAAGCTTAAGTCTAAATAATCGTTATAGCCATCATAGTTATGAGGTGAAAGTCCTTGAGAGATTACACAATTTTCATTATCGTAATAGTAAACTTCAACAGAACTTGAACCGGTACATTCTCCAGTTCTTATCGTTACCGTATAGGTGCCTACTTCTGAAGCTTCTAATGTTGCTGAAGTTTGATTCTCCATTACCGTATCATCTAAACTCCATTGATAAGAAACCCCTTCTTCATCCGTGATTGCTGCTAAAGTAACCGACATATCTGGACAAGTTTGAACATTATTTCCTAAGCTTACAAATAAATCATCTCTACCCGTAGTAGTCATTGAATCTTCATCGGAACATTCTCCAATAGAAACTACAACACTATAAACGCCGTACTGTGTAGCGTTAAGCGTAGAAGATGTTTCATCGGCGAATTCAACACCATCAAAACTCCATAGATAAGTTGTATCTGCAGGATCTCCTAAAGAAGGAGTAGCATCTAGAATTAATTGCTCATCAAAACAAGTTTCTATATTTCCACCTAAATCAACCCCTAAATCTCCTAGAGGCGTTAAGGCAATACTATCGGTATCTGAACAACCAAATAAATTAACAGTAACAGAATAATTTCCGTGTTCCGTTGCATCTAAAGTAGCAGTAGTATCAGATAATAATACTCCATCTAAACTCCATTCAAAAGTAGCATTATTAGGATCTCCAATAGAAGGAGAAGCATCTAAGAATACAGGAGTATTAAAACAGGTGGTAAAATCATTACCTAATTCTACACCTAAATCAATTAGAGGTAATAAAGTAATGTTATCTGTGTCAATACAAACGCCAATAGTTACAGAAACAAAATAGGTTCCGTGAGCTGTTGCATTTAATGTAGCTGTGGTTTCAGATAAAATCACTCCATCTAAACTCCATTCATATGTTGCAGTATTAATATCTCCAATTGCAGGAGTAGCATCTAAAATAACTGAATTTATAAAACAGGTATTAAAATCTTCTCCTAATTCTACACCTAAGTCATTACTTGGGTTAATTATAATAGAGTCTTCAGAAGAACAATTTCCTGCAGAGACAACTGCGCTATAAGTACCCAATTGAGTTATAATTATGGTTGCTGATGTTTCTCCAGCTAAGATATTTCCATCTAAACTCCATTCGTAAGTTACATTAGCTGGGTCCATATTAGAAGGACTAGCATCTAATAAAACTTCAAGTTCAAAACAAGTTGAGAAATCTTCACCAAGATCAAATACTGGGCTTTCTTCTAAAAGAACATTAACAGTCTGAGTTAGGGTACAACCATCGATTGTTACATCAACACTGTAATCACCAGAACTTGTAACAGTAATAGTTTGTGTATCTTCACCAGTACTCCATTCGAAAGTTGCATCATCTGGATTCCCGTCAATTACTTCTGCAGTAATATCATAAGAAGTTTCATCACATAATTCTTGATCTTCTCCTAAGTCAACAGAAAAAGTTGCGACTAGAGTAACAGTAATCTCATCTGTTAAAACAACTACATCCCCATTACAATTAGTATATGTTATTTGAGCGGTATAGGTTTCTTCCCCATCAGGACAAACATTAATAGTAGGGTCATTACTAATAAAATCACCATTAGAATCTAACCACTCAAAAACGTAGGTTTGTTCCCCAGCTGGTGTAAAACTCCAGGCTTCATTAGTAGCTGTCCATGGAGAATCAGAAGTGTTTCTTCCTGGTGGTACATAACCGATATTCCCTGCATCATTTTGGATACCAACAGCAGCATTACCATCATTCCAAGCATCACAAGCAGGCTTGTCTTGCATATAAATTTCAATTACATTAGAAAATTCATAAAAAACAGCCATATGTGTTGCTAATAAATTATTACAACCTCCAGAAAACATTGGGACTTCATAATAGGAAACTACTAAAACTCTGTTAGGAAAAGTTCCTAATATTTCCCAAGCTATTTCATTTGCGTCATTAACAGAAGGGTCAATATCATGAACAGGTGTAAATACATTTGCTTCTGCTAAAGCATCTTCTGTATTGTTAGGCACATCTGCATCAAAACTCCATGCATTTGATCCTATACCAGTATCATTAGCGTCTACATCAAAACGAATTACTCCATTAGAACCAACTTGAAATTGAGTTTCAATATTTTCAAAGAAACAAAAATCAAAAGGCAGAGCTTCTACTGGTGACCAAGCATCATCAATATTTGTGTTTATAGAGTTTGCTAATCCATTAAAAGCATAAGGTGGCTCATATGTTATAGGGTCTACAGTATAATTCTCTGTTAAACTTTCAAAAGTTGCTAAAAAACTTGCAGTTATATCAGTACAACCATCTCCGTCACATTCTAAAGATATGTCATCTCCAGCATTTATAAATAAGGAACCTGGTCCTCCACTTAAACAACTTATTAGATTACTAGTAACTTCACAATTAATGTCGTTCGCATCATTAACAGTCATTATAACATCTGTTGTAGAAGTATAAGGTCCAAAAGTTACAATGCCAGTTGTAGTAACAGATTGTTGCGGGCTTCCTTGATCGTCATTAATATACAATTCTGTTGCCGATCCCATATCGCTAATATCCACTAATATAGAAAAATCACTTCCGTCTGTACAATCTCCATCTGTACTAAAAGTCACAGTTGGGTTAATACAGGTTTGGCACCAAATATCAAAGTCCCAAGGAGTGAAAGCATTTGTTTCACAGCTAATAACACTATCCGAATCTATCTGAATAGTAATAGTATCTCCGGAAGATTGGTAGGTGATTCCTGTTAAATCTCCATTATTTCCATAAGGAGTTGCAGCGTTTAAATTGGTTACGCCATCTGAGTCAAGAACGATAAGTTCATCAAAATTTACTTCTACTTGCCCAGCATTAAAGAATACATTTAATGGAAATCCACCAGTACTAGTAAATACAAACTGAGTTGTATCATTATTAACATAGCAATAAGTCGTATTCAAAGGGCCTGCGGAACAATCTACAATAGTTTGGCCAAAAGAAAGTGTTGTAAAACACATGAATAACATAAAAGTTATTGCCGTTTTAGACAAACTTTTAGTTCTTTCAGATAAGTTATTGGATTGATTTTGAAAAAAGAGTATTTGTTTTTTCATAAAAAAGAGGTTGTTGGTTATTTTTCGCTAAATGTACTTAAAATAATGCAACCACAGTAATCATTTTATTATTTTATAATAATTATGAAATACTTGATCTTGTAGTTTTCTATGAGTTTTAAATAAAAATCAATAATGATGAGTATTCTAGTTATTTTTTATATTTATGATATTTATGATATTTAGGTGTTTACAATTAAACATATCCAATTAAGATTTTTTAGATATAATAAAAGCCTCCTATTAATAATTTAATAGGAGGCTTTTTGGTTGTTAATTAGAAAGGTTACTTTTTAATTTTCTACTATAATAAAGTCTGATCTTCTATTTTTAGCAGATTGTGCTGCGGTACAATTTCCACCACAATTTTCTATTGGATTGCTTTTTCCGAATCCTTTTCCACTAACTCTACTTTTATCAATTCCTTTAGAGATTACATATTGGACAGTAGCTTGTGCTCTTCTATTAGATAGATCCATATTATATTCATCCGATCCTGTATTGTCTGTATGACTTTCTACTTTAACAATCATAGATGGATACTTCTTCATTAGAGTTACTAAGTTATCCAATTCAAAAGCAGCTTGCGATTTGATATTGTGTTTGTCAAAGTCAAAAAGGATTGGTTCTAATACTACTTTATCTTCAACAACAATAGCTTCAATCGGGCTTAATTTTACACTAGTGTTAAGCGTTTCTTCTTTTTTAGTAGTAAGGGTAACTCCATTACTATCAAAGTTTTCCATAAATGCTAATACTTGATGCTCTTTTTCACATTCTACTGTAAAGGAAACATTACCATTACTATCTGTGGTTTTGCTAGAAAGCACGTTGTCTTGTGCGTCTATAACATCTACACGAGCTCCAGAGAGTGGCTTGTTAGTATAGTCGTTTAATACTTGTACTGTAAGCGCAACATCACATAAAGGTGCTAATTGCTTAACGCTGTAAATATCATCACTACCTGCACCGCCTTTTCTGTTAGAAGAAACATATCCTTCCTCTTTGGCTGCATCAATTATAAAAGCAAAATCATCGCTAGAACTATTTAAGCCAGCTCCCATAGTTCTTGCATTAGAAAATTCACTTCCCATAGCTTCTGCATAAAATACATCTAAACCTCCAAGGCCAAGATGTCCATCACTTGAGAAGTATAAAGTTCCATTGGCGTCTAGGTAAGGAAAAACTTCTTTTCCTTCGGTGTTTATACCATTACCTAATGCTTTTGGTGTTCCAAAAGTTCCGTCTTTATTGATAGCTACCGAGTAAATATCAGACATTCCTATACCTCCAGGCATATCGCTTACAAAGTATAATGTGTTACCATCTGGACTTAATGCTGGATGTCCTGTAGAAAACTCACTACTATTAAAAGGAACAGATTCTACCCCTTTCCATTGACCATCTATTAATTCGGCATAGTAAAGGTTGATCTGGTTGATTCCGTCTTCACTTTTTTTATACTTACCTTTTAAGAAATCATTACTGTCAAAGTACATCCGTTTTCCATCTGCTGTGATAGCAGCATTACCTTCGTGGTATCTAGAGCTAACATCTCCACCCACAAGGTCTGCATCTTTAACAGTACCTCCAACTAGAGAGGCTCTATAAATATCTAAGAAGGGTTGCTCATCCCAGCCATATTTTTTACGTTTTGTATTTCTGGCAGAAGTAAAGTAAAGCTCGTTACCAACAGTAATTCCTCCAAATTCTGAATATTCAGTATTAAGGTCTTTTAGGTTGGTTAATGTGAATTTTTGTTTTTTCTCCATCATCGCAGGGATGTAATCTGGATTTTTCATAAACTCAATAGCTCTAGAATCTGAAGGTTCCATTTTGGAGAATGTTTTCATCCAAGTATTGTAATCTCCATATTTACCATTAGCTTTAAGGGATTGTGCATAATTATACACGGTTTCCGATTTAGGACTTTTCCCCTTAACGACACGTTTGTAATAGGTTTCCGATTTTTTAGTATCGTTAATAAAGTAATAACAATTACCTAATTGTTCGAAAACATATCTATCGCCATCTCCTTTTTTAAGAAGTTTTTGATAAGCTTCTGCAGCTTCTGTATATGCTAGTCTAGCATAAAGGTCGTCTGCTTTCTTTGTTTTGTTATTTTGAGCATTAACAAGACTTGTGCTAAATGCTATAAATAGGAATAATATATATATTTTTTTCATTTTGATAGTGCTTAAGTTTAAAATTAGAAATATCTAGGTGATCGTAAGCTACGTTTATTAAAAAACACATCCCATGTTATAATAACTTCGTGCGAAGCACTTGCAACAGATTTAATATCTGAAGTTACATGGTCGTAAGCATATCCTATACGAACACTAGGAGTAACTTGAAAACCAACTAATGCACTAAAGGAATCGTCTAGCCTATAAGAGGCTCCAATTTCGAACTTCTCATAAAATAAGGCGTTTAGATTAGCATCGAAAGATACTGGACCATCAAAATATGTTTTAACAAATCCAGAAGGTTTTAACTTTACGTTATCCGATACTTGAAATACATACCCGGTCGTTAAAAACCAGTGCTGAATTTCGGCTCCATATTTTAATCCATTTTCATCTAAATGAACAGATTCTAATATATTAGGAACAGAGGCTCCAAAATAGAAATTGTCGTTATATAAAAATAGTCCTGTTCCAAAATTAAAATAAGTATTACTTATATTTTCTGAAAAGAAAGGATCATTAGGATCTTGAAGTTCTAGGTCTACTAAACCTACATCGTGGAAGGTTGCCCCTCCCTTTAGACCTAGTGCAAGCTTAAAACTATTCCCAAGTTCTAATGTATAAGAGAAATCTGCATAAGCATTAGTTTCGGTTACCGGACCTAATTGATCATTAATAACAGATAGTCCTAGTCCTACTTTATCCCCAATAGGCGAATGTGCCGATAAGGTAAAAGTAACAGGATTGTCTTCTATTCCCGACCATTGATTTCTATAAAGGGCAGTAACAGAAAGCCCTTCTTTTATTCCTGCATAAGCAGGATTCACCACCGTCATATTGTACATATATTGTGTGTACTGCGGATCTTGTTGTGCGTTAACTTCTTGAAACAAAATAAGTCCAAAAAGAAATGTTATAATATATAATTTTTTCATCTTTAGTTATTGGTATTTATTTGGTTTGTAAAAGTTAGTTTTCTTCTCTATTAACATAAACCCATCCTGTGGCTTGATTTCCATAAACTGGATCTTCAGAGTCAAAATCAATGACATAATAATAAGTTCCTGTTGGTAGAATCTTATCAGCATTAGATTGACCAGTCCATTCTTTTCTATAACTGTCTCTGTTATAAACTACCGCTCCAAGTCTATTAAATACTTGGAAGTTAGAAATTCCAGAACGGTCATCTAAAAAGCTTAAGTCTAAATAATCGTTATAGCCATCATAGTTATGAGGTGAAAGTCCTTGAGAGATTACACAATTTTCATTATCGTAATAGTAAACTTCAACAGAACTTGAACCGGTACATTCTCCAGTTCTTATCGTTACCGTATAGGTGCCTACTTCTGAAGCTTCTAATGTTGCTGAAGTTTGATTCTCCATTACCGTATCATCTAAACTCCATTGATAAGAAACCCCTTCTTCATCCGTGATTGCTGCTAAAGTAACCGACATATCTGGACAAGTTTGAACATTATTTCCTAAGCTTACAAATAAATCATCTCTACCCGTAGTAGTCATTGAATCTTCATCGGAACATTCTCCAATAGAAACTACAACACTATAAACGCCGTACTGTGTAGCGTTAAGCGTAGAAGATGTTTCATCGGCGAATTCAACACCATCAAAACTCCATAGATAAGTTGTATCTGCAGGATCTCCTAAAGAAGGAGTAGCATCTAGAATTAATTGCTCATCAAAACAAGTTTCTATATTTCCACCTAAATCAACCCCTAAATCTCCTAGAGGCGTTAAGGCAATACTATCGGTATCTGAACAACCAAATAAATTAACAGTAACAGAATAATTTCCGTGTTCCGTTGCATCTAAAGTAGCAGTAGTATCAGATAATAATACTCCATCTAAACTCCATTCAAAAGTAGCATTATTAGGATCTCCAATAGAAGGAGAAGCATCTAAGAATACAGGAGTATTAAAACAGGTGGTAAAATCATTACCTAGTTCTACACCTAATTCATTACTTGAATTAATTATAATAGTGTCTTCAGAAACACAAATTCCAGAAGTTACGATAACACCATATGTTCCAAATTGACTAATACTTAAAGTTACTGATATTTCACCTGCAATAACGTTCCCATCTAAACTCCATTGATATGAAGCATCTTCAGGATCCATATTGGAAGGACTAGCATCTAATAAATCTTCAGTTTCAAAACAAGTATTAAAATCTTCTCCTAATTCTATAATGGGAATAACACCTAAATCTATAATGACACTTTCGGTAAGCATACAATCGTTAATTGTAACCTCTACAGAATAAACATCTGGGTCACTTACCGTGATACTTGAAGTTGTTTCGCCAGTACTCCAAAGGTAAGCAGCATTGCTCTCGTCTTCCCCTTCAATTATAGCAGTGATTGTATAGGATTCAACCTCACAAAGACTTATGTCTTCTCCTAAACTTACGGTAAATGAAGTTAATTGGACATTAATTTCATCTGTAGTAATGCATTCATTACCAGCTACCTCTACTGAATAAAGACCGTTTTCAATAATTATTAAAGTACTATTGGTTTCTCCAGTAATTTCTATACCATCTTTAAACCATGTATAAGAAATGTTTGTCAAGTCATCTGGGTTTGAAACTGTTGCGTCTAAAATAGTAGTATCCTCACCACAAACAATTAAATCTTCACCAAGATCAAATATTGGGCTAGCTAACATTTCTACGATAATTTCATCGGAAGCAACACAATCTGGAGCTTGTAAAAATTGAACATCAACTCTATAAAGTCCTTCTTCTGTTACTAGAAGTGTGTTGTTGGTTTCTCCTACTAATTCTATATCATCCTTAAACCATTGATAAGTTGCATCTTCCGTGTCTCCAGCATCCAAGGTAATGTCGATATAATTACATTGAGCAGTACCATTTTCAATTAAAATGTCGTTTCCTAAATCTACATTTCCAATATCAAAACTTCCAGCTTCTATAAAAACTGCTGAGTCATAAGCAGTATCTGTTTCATCAGCTAGAACTAATTTAATGGTATATAAATTCCCTAGAATTACTTCTCCAATAGCTTGTAAAGAAACTATTTGGCCATTAAAGTCTATAGCTGCTTCACTTTCTGGATTAAAAGGAGCGAAGTTATATTTATCAAAATATTCTTCATTTACAGCAGAACACTGTCCTGGGACGTCTGGTCGAATATTAGTAACTTCAATAGGAATATTAGTGCCAGGTAAAACAGCAAGATTTTGAACAACACCAGTATCTGTATCGGTAAGAATAAAAGCAAAAGCATCAGAATAGGTACATTCAAAATTTTGATTGTATTCTTCAGAAGCCAATAAAAAATTAAAACTTATTTGATCTACAAGAGGAACAAAATCAAATTGGATAAAGGAAGCATTATTTGTATCTGTAGCTGTTGTATTGGCTTCCAAATCTGCATCTCCTGGCCAATCAAATCCACCATCACCATGTATGGTTTCATTAGGACCTGGTGCATTTTGTACATTTCCAGAGGATAAAACAATACCCTCTTGAAACGGGAATGAAGCACCATTGGAGTCGAAAGCGGCTATTCCGTTAACATCTCCAAAATCTGTCCCCGTACTTTGACTAAAATTTGAAAGTTCAACACATCCACTACCAAAGAGGATATCCTCTACTAATTCTTGGGTAGTATAACTTTCATCAATGGTAATAAATCCACCCAAACAAGTAATAGTATCACTAGTTAACACACAATTTATATCGTCGGGGTTACTAACTATAATGATTACTTCAATTTCTATGGGATAGGGTCCAAAAGTTACGATACCAGGATTAGCTATACTTTGTTCGGGGCTTCCCTGGTCATCATTTATGTTTAGTGAAGTTGCAGATCCCATATCTGAAATATCTACAAAAATGGAGTAATTATCACCAAGGGTACAATCGCTAGTATCGTATGTTACTGTTGGATTGATACAAGTTTGACACCAAATATCGAAATCCCAAGGAGTGAAAGCATTTGTTTCACAACTTATAACATTGTCAGAATCTATCTGAATAGTAATAGTGTCTCCAGAAGACTGATAGGTGATCCCTGTTAAATCTCCATTGTTCCCATAAGGAGTTGCAGCGTTTAAATTGGTTACGCCATCTGAGTCTAAAACAATAAGTTCATCAAAATTTGCCTCTACCTGCCCTGCATTAAAGTATACATTAAGAGGAAACCCATCTGTGTTTGTAAACACAAATTGAGTAGTGTCACTATTTACATAACAATAGGTAGTATTTACAGGGCCTGCTGCACAATCTACAATAGTTTGTCCAAAAGAAAGTGTTGTCAAAAACAGAAAAAACCCAAAAGTAACTGCCAATTTTGACAAACCTTTGGGTTTTTTAGACGATTTTTTGGATTGATTTTGAAAAAAGAGTATTTGTTTTTCCATAAAAATGAGGTTGTTGGTTATTTTTTGTTAAATGTAAATAAAATATTATAAAGACAATAATCCTTTATTTTTGTAAAGTATTGTTATAGAAAATCTAGAATATAATTTAATGCGGATTGTTAATTTTGTTTAAAGATTTAAAAATTAGGCATGCATGTGTTTTGTACATTTGTAGCATAAATAAAAAAAATGATTGAAAAATCTACTATAGATTACGAAAGAGCAGTACTTATTGGGTTAATAACTCAAAAACAAAATGCAGATAAGTCTAATGAATACTTAGATGAATTAGAGTTTTTAGCATATACTGCAGGGGGAGAAGTTCTGAAACGTTTTGTTCAAAAACTAGAAAACCCAAATTCTAAAACATTTTTAGGTTCTGGAAAAATTGAGGAAGTAAGAGAATACGTTGAAAAGAACGAAGTAGGATTGGTGGTTTTTGATGACGAGTTATCTCCTGCACAACAAAGAAATATAGAAAGAATCTTAGAATGTAAAATTATAGATCGCACCAATTTAATACTCGATATTTTTGCCCAAAGAGCACAAACGAGTTATGCGAGAATGCAAGTAGAATTGGCACAATATCAATATCTATTGCCACGATTAACAGGAATGTGGACGCATTTAGAAAGGCAACGAGGAGGAATAGGAATGCGTGGTCCAGGAGAAACAGAAATTGAAACAGATCGTAGAATTGTTCGGGATAGAATTTCTTTATTAAAAAAGAAGTTAACTAAAGTAGATAAACAAATGTCGGTTCAAAGAGGGAACCGAGGTGCACTAATTCGTGTAGCATTAGTGGGGTATACCAACGTTGGAAAATCTACATTAATGAATGTGATTAGTAAGTCTGATGTATTTGCAGAAAACAAACTTTTTGCAACTCTAGATACGACCGTTCGAAAAGTAGTAATTAAGAACCTTCCTTTTTTGGTTAGTGATACCGTTGGGTTTATTCGTAAACTTCCTACTCAATTAGTAGAATCGTTTAAGAGTACTTTAGATGAAGTTCGTGAGGCAGATTTACTATTACATATTGTAGATATATCACATCCAAACTTCGAAGATCACATCGCTTCTGTTGAGAAGATTCTAGGAGAAATTAATGCATCTGACAAGCCTTGTATAATGGTCTTTAATAAAATTGATGCCTATGAACCAGAAGTAATAGAGGAAGATGATTTAATAACTGAAAAAACAACAGCGCATTATACTCTTGAGGAATGGCATCAAACTTGGATGAATAATGAAAAGGGAGAGGCAATTTTTATTTCAGCCTTAACCAAAGAAAATTTAGAAGATTTTAAGAAGATAGTTTATGATAAAGTGAAGGAATTACATATTACCCGCTTTCCTTACAATCAGTTTTTATATGAAGACTATACAGAGGAAGAATAAGTTTCTTTATTCTTAAAAACAAAAAGAGCCGAATTCATAAATTTGAATCCGGCTCTTTTTTTATATTAAAAAGTTTATTAGAAATTCACATTAACTCCTAAACCAAACACTTCTCTAATTTGAAATCCTGAGTAAGCGTTGTCATCGTAAATAGTTTGGAAGGTTAAATTAGTAGAAAACACATCGTTTATTTTCATTACGATGTTCATAGTATAGTCTAAATCTACATTTTGAGGTTTGTCTAAATAATTTGAATAGATAGAAAATATATTTTCCATACTAATGTTTTTCATAATATCAAACTTATAGTAAGATCTAATGTTTAAACCAAATTCAAACAAACTAGAGTCGCCTGGATCTACACCAAATATTTCAACAACATCACTTGATTCGTAAGTATAAATAATTTCTCCGGTATCTGGATCTGTGTAATCTTCATCATTATATTTAAAAATTTCACCAGTAATAAAAGTAAACTTTGCAGTTAGAGGAGAAATATTCACATATAAATTAGGGTTTTTCTTCCAAAGGAAACCAGGACCAAAACTCCAATAAGCAGGTTTAAAAAAACCAGATGTTGGAAAATCTTCATTGTCTGCTCCAGGGTTTTGATCTAAATAATCATCTTCATAAGCATAACCATCGGTAAACTGAGTTTTAAAATTCATAAAGAAAGATGCACTCCAATACTTTTTCACCTTTTTACCTAGAATCGAGTTAAACTCTAATCTATCATCGGTTTTTCTAGCACCATCATCATCATTTATAGTAAGGCCATAACTAGCTAAAAGCTTATTATCCCATAACCAATCTCCTTTTACATAATCAAAATCATAATTTATATTTAGATTTCCAGCAAAGTTATTGTCTCCACCTCCTTGCCAATTCGAGAATGCAGATTGATTGATTAAAAATGTAATTTTTCCAGTTTTTGTCCAACCTTCTTTTGTTTCGTCTTCTCCTTTATCTTCATCAGCATCTTGCGAAAAACCAATAAGTGAGGTAAATAAAAATGTTAAGAGTAATAATTTTTTCATAATTTAAAATTTGTAGTTAATAAAATTTGAACAAATATATAATAATTTTGTTGTTTAACAAAATTATTAATTAATCAAACAAAAGTTTTATAGTTTTCTTTTAAAAAGAGGTACAGATGAACAGGCTTCACCATACATGATACTTTTTGCAATAGGTTGAAGAACTTGAGTTAATTTTATATAAGCGTTTTCAGGGATAGGTTTATTAGCGCAGCCTTTTATAATTATTAACTTGTCTTTGTATTGATCTACATTTAATTCTGAAAGAATCTCCGTGTAAATAATCGTTTCTAATTGCTCTAAGGTACCAACAGTTACTTTTTTAGTGTAGGGAGTTAATTGTATGGTTAGTAGCATAAATGCCCAAGCTGGAATAATTGCATCTGTAGTATTGGTTAGTGCAACAAAACAATCTCGATATTGTTCCCAGTTATGATCTTTTACCTTTGCTCTAAAATCTTTTTCTCGAAGAATGACACCTTCAAAAAGCCATTGGGATATGTCTAATGCAACTCGATTACCAATAGGGTAGTGGTCTTCAAGATCTATGGTGATTAATTTGCTTTCAGCAACTTTATTTTTAATCTCCTTATTCATTATAACATGCCAAGTTCTAACTTCGCTTCATCGCTCATTAAGTCTTGACTCCATGGTGGATCGAAAGTGATTTCAACCTCAGAGCTTGTAACACTACTTATAGATGCTACTTTATCTTCAATTTCTTTAGGAAGTGTTTCTGCCACAGGACAATTAGGGGTAGTTAATGTCATTAATATTTTTACACCGTAATCTTCATTTACAAAAACATCATATATTAATCCAAGTTCGTATACATCTACTGGAATCTCAGGATCGTAAACAGTCTTAATTACTTTAACTATTTTTTCACCTAATTCTTGTGCATTTAATTTTCCTTCTTGCGACATAATTTATTTCTTTAGTTGCGTCTCGTATGCGAGGGCGTATAATTTAATTTGTTTTATCATAGACACTAATCCATTGGCTCGTGTTGGTGATAAATGATCTTTTAATCCTATCTCATCGATAAAATTAGTGTTAGCAGCTAGGATTTCTTTAGGTTTTTTATCTGAAAAAACTCTTAGTAATATTGCAATGATACCTTTGGTGATAATAGCATCACTATCTGCGGTAAATGCTACTTTATCCTCTTTTAATTCTGCATTTAACCAAACTTTAGATTGACATCCTTTAATTAAATTTTCATCGGTTTTATTAGAATCTTGGATCAATGGTATTGATTTCCCTAAGTCTATCATATACTCATATCGTTGCATCCAGTCGTCAAACATAGAGAACTCATCAATAATTTCTTCCTGTATAGATTCTATAGTCATGAGTATTAATTTTTAACCAATCGGTATGCCTGAATTAAAACACCTTCTTCAGAGGATAAAGTAAGCATGTTATTGTCAAACACAAAGTTTGTTGCATTTCCAAAAGATTTAAATAAATTCTGCTCTTCTTTCATTACATGTTCTTCACAGTACATTTTTGTAGATATTATAGAGCCAAAATTAAATTCGTTATTTGCTAAAGAATAGTTTCCACTATAGGTATTGCAATTTGTTTTTCCTGAAATTTTATTTTCCGAAGCATCCACATCAAAAGTCATTTTATAAACAGGTGCTCCCATTATACTTCTCATTTGATAAGTTCCAGAAGGAATATCTGTAATTGTAACTTCGGCAGTCTTTTTTGTTCCGTTACAAGAACTAAATACAACTATAAGAGCTAATAAAAGGATACTTTTTTTCATGTTTGTTTTATTATGATAACATCATTTTGGCTTTTTTAATAGCTTCTATAAAATTATCGATTTCTGTTTTTGTGTTATAAAATGCAAACGAGGCTCTTACGGTACCTGGGATTTTAAAAAATTCCATAATAGGTTGTGCGCAATGATGCCCTGTTCGTACTGCTATCCCTAATTTGTCAACAATAGTTCCAATATCGTAAGGATGAATTCCGTCGATATTAAATGAAATTACTGCTGTTTTATTTTTCCCTGTACCGTATATTTTTAAACCTTCAATTTCTAAAAGCTTTTGGGTAGCATAATCTAACAACTCATTTTCAAATGAGTTTATCGCATCAATACCAATTGCATTTAAATAATCTAGGGCAACACCAAAAGCAATTCCTCCAGAAATATTTGGAGTTCCAGCTTCAAATTTATGAGGAAGATCCGCATAAGTAGTTTTTTTAAAAGTAACTTCTTTTATCATTTCTCCTCCTCCTTGATATGGAGGTAAATCATTAAGTAAATCTGATTTCCCATATAAAAAACCAACTCCCGTTGGGCCACACATTTTATGAGCAGATGCTACATAAAAGTCAACGTCTAAATCTTGAAAATTTGAACTAATATGAGAACAAGCCTGTGCGCCATCCACCAAAACTTTTGCATCATATTGATGTGCCTTCTCTATTATTTCTTTTATAGGGTTTATGGTTCCTAATGCATTAGAAACGTGATTTACAAAAACAAGTTTTGTTTTAGAAGAAAGAAGATTGTCATATTCAGACATTATTAATACCCCTTCTTCATTCATAGGAATCACTTTTAATACAGCTCCAGTTTCTTCACAAAGCATTTGCCATGGAACAATATTAGAATGATGCTCCATTGCGGAAACGATAATTTCGTCCCCTTTCTTTAAAAGTTTAGAGTAACCACTTGCAACGATATTAATCCCGTGTGTGGTACCAGAAGTAAAAATTATTTCGTGACTATGTTTTGCATTAAAATGATGCTGAATCTTTTTTCTTGCCAATTCATATACATCGGTAGCTTCTTGTGAAAGTGCATGAACTCCTCTATGAATATTTGAATTGTAATTTGAATAATAATCTACAATACTATCAATTACAATTTGTGGCTTTTGACTTGTAGCGGCATTGTCAAAATATACCAAAGGATAGCCATTCACTTTTCGTTGAAGGATAGGGAAATCTAGGCGTATTTTTTGGACATCGAAAGACATGAAAAGCTTTAAATTATTTTTTAAACATCAAAGCCAATATTCACTCCAATTTTATTGGCAATTATTTTGTTGATACGTCTCTCTAACTCAGGAATTTTTACACTTTCTAATACAGAATTTGCAAAAGCATACATTAATAATGCCTGTGCTTCTTTTATAGCAATTCCTCTTGTTTGTAGATAGAATAAAGCATCTTCATCAAATTGACCAATAGTACAACCATGAGAACATTTTACATCGTCCGCAAAAATCTCTAATTGAGGCTTTGCATTAATAGTAGCATTGTCGTCTATTAAAATATTATTGTTCTGTTGAAAGGCATTTGTTTTTTGGGCTTCTTTTTCAACGAGAACTTTCCCGTTAAAAACTCCAGTGGAATGACCGGCATATAAACCTTTGTAATCTTGATGACTTTCACAATTAGGTGCAATATGTTGCACTAAAGTGTTATGGTCTACGTGTTGTTTATCTTTAAGAATAGTAATCCCTTTTAAAATGGAATCACAATATTCTCCTTTTTGATAAAAATTTAAATTGTTTCGAATTATTTTTCCACCAAATGAAAATGTATGCACTTTACAAATACTTTCTCTTTGTTGTTCAATATAGGTATTGTCTATAATGGAAGCGTTAGAGTTGTCATTCTGAATCTTATAATAATCCACATGGGCTCTTTTATCAGCAAATATTTCTGTAACCGAATTTGTGAAAATTGCATGGTCCGTAAGACTTTGATGTCTTTCGATAATTTGTACGTGAGCATTTTCACCTACAACGATAAGATTCCTTGGTTGAAGCATTAATGCAGCTTCATTACCCGTAGCAAAGTTGATAATTTCTATAGGTTTTTCAACTTCTTTATTTTTCGGAATACAGATATAAGCACCTTCTTTGGCAAAAGCAGTATTAAGAGAAGTCAAACTGTCTTGAGATGCAGCTTTATTGTAATAAGCTTCAACTACAGCATTGTATTTTGACTTGCTTAATGCGGAAGACAAAAGACAGATATCCATACTGTCATGAGTGGTCTCAGATAAGAATGAACTATATACTCCGTCAATAAAAACAATTTTAAAAGTATCTATATCGTGAAGAAAATATTTCCGAACATCTTTTAGTTCTACATCATTGTCTCTTTTTGGGAATAAACAATAGTCATCATTTAATATGCCCTTTAATGAAGTATATTTCCAAGCTTCTTCCTTTTTTGTTGGAAAACCTTTTCCTTCAAAAACGTTAATAGCCTTGCTTCTAATATCATGTATAGGAGAGTCATCTTCCAAATGATCTTCGAAAGCTAAATAGGAGGAAACTAATTTATCTTTTAAACTCATATTAAACTAATTCTTCTTTAATCCAATCGTATCCTTTTTCTTCTAATTCGTGAGCCAAATCTTTGGTTCCAGATTTCACTATTCTTCCATCAATAAGTACATGTACAAAGTCTGGAACTATATAATCTAGCAATCTTTGGTAATGGGTAATTACAAGAACAGCATTGTCTTTGTTTTGTAATTTATTTACACCATTTGCAACAATTTTTAAAGCATCGATATCCAATCCGGAATCCGTCTCATCTAATATGGCAAGTTTAGGTTCTAGCATTGCCATTTGAAAGATTTCATTTCTTTTTTTCTCTCCTCCAGAAAACCCTTCATTTAAAGAACGGGATAAAAATTTTCTATCAATATCTAATAAATCTGCTTTCTGTTTGATAAGCTTAAGCATTTCCGAAGCAGGCATATCTTTAAGTCCTTTAGATTTTCGCGTTTCGTTAATTGCAGTTTTAATAAAATTGGTTACCGAAACTCCGGGAATTTCAACAGGATATTGAAAAGATAAAAACACACCTTTATGAGCTCGTTCTTCTGGATTAAGCTCAGAAATATCTTCATTATTAAAAGCTATTTCTCCTTTAGTGATGTCAAAAGTTTCTTTTCCTGCTATAATGGAAGCAAGTGTACTTTTACCAGACCCATTAGGCCCCATAATAGCGTGTACTTCCCCAGCTTTTATATCTAGATTAATACCTTTTAATATATCTTTTTCTTCTACACTTGCGTGTAAATCTTTAATTTGTAACATAATTATTCTTTCGAGTCTTCTAATTTTATATCAATTTTAGACGGAGTGCTACTTACTTTAACTATTTCTTTTATAGTTATAATTTCATCCCATCCTTCTTGTCCTTCTGGTTTTGGACTTATAGTTCCCTTTACTATTACCTCAACCATGTCAAATTCTGTTTCTTGAACTGGTTTTACTTGTTTTGCCAATTCTGTAGCCATATCATCTAAAGTAACGCCATAAATAAAATTAGATCCTTTCAATACAGCAGCATCCGCTATATAAATAAAATCCCCTTTGTATAAAACATCTTTAGTTGCATTATTGTTTTCTGTAATTTCAACTTCAGGGTTTTCTAGAGCCGTTTTTTCTTCTGAATTTTTACAAGAAAAAAGTACGATTGATAAAGTAAGTATTACTAATAATTTTTTCATTTATAGTATTAATTTAGTTAAGTTTTATCCTACAGAGCCTTCTAGGCTAATTTCTAATAATTTTTGAGCTTCTACGGCAAATTCCATAGGAAGCTTATTTAATACTTCTTTACTAAAACCATTTACAATTAAAGCAATTGCTTTTTCGGTTTCAATACCACGTTGGTTACAATAAAAAAGTTGATCTTCTCCAATTTTACTGGTAGTCGCTTCGTGCTCTATTTGAGCCGATTTGTTTTTAACTTCAATATATGGGAAGGTATGTGCTCCACAGTCATTTCCCATTAATAAAGAATCACATTGTGAAAAGTTACGAGCATTATGAGCCCTAGATCCAATTTTCACCAATCCACGATAACTGTTTTGTGATTTACCTGCAGATATTCCTTTAGAGATAATTGTACTCCTAGTATTATTACCTAGATGAATCATTTTTGTGCCGGTATCTGCTTGTTGAAAATTATTGGTAACTGCTATCGAATAAAATTCTCCAATAGAATTGTCTCCTTTTAAGATACAACTTGGATATTTCCAAGTAACCGCAGATCCAGTCTCTACTTGCGTCCAAGAAATTTTGGAATTTTTATGACAAATTCCACGTTTGGTCACAAAATTAAAAACGCCTCCTTTTCCTTCTTTATTTCCAGGATACCAATTTTGTACCGTCGAATATTTTATTTCTGCATCATCTAGTGCAATAAGCTCAACAACTGCAGCGTGTAACTGATTTTCATCTCTAGATGGAGCGGTACAGCCCTCTAAATAACTTACATAACTACCTTCGTCTGCAATTAATAGTGTACGTTCAAATTGACCTGTACCTCCTTCGTTAATTCTGAAATAAGTCGATAATTCCATAGGGCATTTTACACCTTTAGGAATATAGCAAAATGAACCATCTGTAAATACTGCAGAATTTAATGCTGCATAAAAATTGTCCGTTTTTGGGACAATTGTCCCCATATATTTTCTAACCAATTCAGGATGTTCTTGAATTGCTTCAGAAATAGGCATAAATAGAATTCCTTTTTCTGACAATGTTTTTTTAAACGTAGTAGCTACAGAAACAGAATCTACAACGATATCCATTGCAATATTGTTCATCTTTTTCTGTTCATCAACAGAAATTCCTAACTTTTTATACATAGCTAAAAGGTCAGGATCAACATCATCTAATGTTTTGTTAGGATCGACAGATTTAGGAGCAGAATAGTAAGAGATATTTTGAAAATCTGGTTTTTCGTAGGTTACATTTGCCCATTCTGGTTCTTCCATTTCTTGCCAAATACGAAATGCATCTAAACGCCAATCGGTCATCCATTGTGGTTCGTTTTTCTTTTCAGAAATAGCACGAACTATATCTTCATTCAGTCCTTTTGGGAACGTGTCTGTCTCAATATCTGTGTAGAAACCATATTCATATTCTTTGGTTTCTAGATCTTTTTTTAAATCGTCTTCAGTAAACTTCGCCATAATTCTTTTTCAGTAATCTATAATGAGAAACTCTCCCCACAACCACAAGTTCTGTTTGCGTTAGGGTTGTTAAACACAAATCCTTTTCCATTAAGGCCACCACTATATTCTAGGGTAGTACCAATTAAATAAAGGAAACTTTTTTTATCCACAATAATTTTTACTTGATTGTCTTCAAAAAGCTTGTCTTCCTCTTTCTTTTTGTTGTCAAAATCTAGCTCGTAAGATAAACCTGAACAACCACCACTTTTTACACCCACGCGAACATAATCCTCTATTGCATTAAAACCTCCTTCGGTCATTAATAGCGCTATTTTTGACTTTGCTGTATTACTAACTTTTATCATCTAATTAGATTAATTCTAAATAATGCACAAATATATGTTATTTTTAGTATTTTTCAGAAGTATTTTAACCATTATAAATTTATAGTAGGATTGTTATTTTCTATTGGTGATTTAAAATCTTTATTTTATTTTAAATAATTAATTGATAAATTTGAAAAGGTCAAAATAAATAAAAAGAACTATTACTTATTTTTAATTTATATCTATGAAGAAATTATTTGATTTTAAACATTTTAAAGGAGACCTTTTTGGGGGTATTACTGCTGGTATAGTTGCCTTGCCATTAGCTTTAGCTTTTGGTGTAAGTTCGGGGCTTGGTCCTAGTGCGGGTTTGTATGGAGCAATTTTTATTGGTTTCTTTGGCGCTCTTTTTGGAGGAACAAACACTCAAATTTCTGGACCAACCGCCCCTATGACAGCAGTAAGTATGGTGGTAATTGCGGGTATTTTAGCAACCTTTGAAGGAAATGTTGAAAAAGCATTGCCAGCTATTCTAACCGTATTTTTATTGGCTGGGATTATGCAAGTAGGGCTAGGATTGATGGGTTTAGGGAAATATATAAAATACATACCGTATCCAGTTGTTTCTGGATTTATGACGGCCATTGGTGTTATTATACTTATTACTCAAATATTACCAGCTATAGGTTATTATCCAAAAGAAGATCAAGCTTATGTCGAGCAATTTAAACCAGAAGCTGAAGAAGTAATTCTTGAACACATCCTATTAGATGAGATGGAAGAAGGGATATTAGTACTTGAAGATTTTAAAGAAACTATTGAGCGGGCTGAGGAAATTACAGAGGATCAAATTTCAGTTGAGTCTAGGACTCTTGCAGGAAAAGAAGCTTCAGGTGTTTTAGGAACGATTAAAGTTTTACCAAATGCTTTAAGTAATATTAATTGGTTAGAACTGATGTTAGCGTTAGGAACCATTTTTATTATTTATGGATTTAAACGAATAACAAAAGTTATACCTAGTACATTAGTAGCCTTATTTGTTATGAGTGGTATTGCTGTTGGTTTTGGTTTAGATTATCGTCCAATTGAAGAAATTCCAAGTGGATTGCCAATTCCAAGACTAGAGATGTTTTCAGACTTTAGTTTAGCAAGTATAAGTCCATATATATTTACCGCCTTAACATTAGCTTTATTAGGTGCCATAGATTCCTTATTAACGTCAGTAGTAGCTGATAATATGACCAAGACTAAACACAAACCCAATAAAGAGTTAATAGGACAGGGAATTGGAAATAGTATTGCGGCTTTATTTGGAGGTATTCCTGGTGCTGGCGCAACTATTAGAACGGTTGTAAACATTAATGCTGGTGGTAAAACTCGTTTATCTGGTATGGTTGCTGGATTATTATTACTATTAGTTTTATTAGCCTTAGGCCCAGTAGCTTCTCAAATTCCAGCAGCGGTATTAGCAGGAATTTTAGTGACAGTTGGTATAGGAGTTATGGATTATAAAGGCTTAAAAGCAATACCATATATTCCAAAATCTGAAGTGAGCATCATGTTAGTGGTGTTAATACTTTCTTCTGTTTGGAACTTAGTTTATGCTGTAGGTATTGGATTGGTTATATCTTCTTTAATGTTTATGAAAAGAATAGGGGATATTTCTGCGCAAAGATCCGATGTAAAGTCATTGAAGGAAGAAGCTTGGGAGGATGAAATTGGAATACCTGAGGGATTAAAAGAACAAATCTTTATAAAGCACCTTAAAGGTCCTTTGTTCTTTGGATCTACTAGTGAATTTCAAGCTCTTTCGAAACAAATTCCAGATTGTGCGACTACAGTAATTATTAGATTAGATCGTATGCAGTATATGGATCAATCTGGACTATATGTTATGGAAGAGGTGTTAATCGATTTGGTGAAAGAGGGAAAAAAGGTACTGTTTGTAGATACCTTAGAACAACCAAAATACATGATGGAACGTATTGATATTATTCCCGACTTAATTCCTAAAGAGCAGCTATTTGATAACTTTAATGAATCTATGGTTTGGGTGAAGGAAAACGTAAAAGAATGACCTACAGAATAAACTAATAATTAAAAAGCCGTTAATTTAAAAATTAACGGCTTTTTAAATTGAAATATAAAATGAAGTTTATCTTTTAAAAATTAAAGTTGAATCCAATTACCGGTCCACCGGTAAAGATATCGTATTGAAAGCCTTTCTCGTTATCCCGATAATCTACTCCATAACCTTGGTATCCAACAGCTATAGCGATAGTTTTAGAAACATGATACCCTGCCATTAAATTAAATTTCCAACTATACCTAGAACCTACATCAAAACCGCCAATATCTATTCTTCCACTATGCTTCCATTTTTTACAATGGGTTTTATAACGAATACCAACATAAGGGTCTGTAAAATTAAAACTATTATCCAATAACGAAACTTCTTGAACAGTTATAGAATTGGCTAAGTTAAAATATCGAGCACCAGCAATCACGTCGATACTAAAATTACCTTTTTCAATAAATTTATATGCCCCACCTAATTCAAAAATTACTTGTTCTAATTCGGCTTTGCTTGATAGGGTTCCATTTATTTCACCATCATTTTTCAATTTCATATAAATAACATCTGTCATAATTGTCCATTTTCCTTTATTAGCTTCTCCATGGAGCATAGCACCAAAACTTAAATGGTCTAATAAATCTGAGAATTCAGCATCTACTGGTAGGGACTGTGATAAAAATGAAATGTCACCTTCCATTCCAGCTGCGAATAAGTAGGGAGTTACTTCAAAATTCCACGAATTGACTTTAGTGTTAGACGTTGATTCATCTTGAGTTTCTGTTTGCGAATACCCTATAAAAGGTAGGGTTAATAGTAAAAGAATAAGTGTGTTTTTTTTCATAATTATTTATTTTTTTGCTTTCTTAGGAAAAAGCAATTGTACTTGTATTCTCATTTGCCATTCACCCCAGCCAGTTGGTTTCACTGCATTATAATAGCCTTGCGCGTTTACGTTAATAGGTTGATTTCCTAATTTAAATACTTTCCCAATACCACCTCCAAAAGGGACAATCCACTGTTCACCATCTGGTGCATTCCAATTAGAAGTCATTATAGGAGCTGAAACAACATAAACAGCATTAGGTAAATTATAATTCACAAAATATTGAAATAAGAATTTGTTTTCTTCCACATCTCCAAAAGTCCAAATATTATTTACAACAACACCTGCTACCCATTTATCAATCATAGTTAATGCAACAACTGAAGGCCCAACACCAAATTCATGAGATCCAAAATCATCAGGATCAGATCCTGTAGGGATTTGCAATGCAGGTCCTGCTCCCCAAATTAATTTAGAAGCTTTACTTGGAGAAAACCAAGCAGTATAGCTTATGTCACCCAGGCCAGTTGTAGAGGAACTTGGGTCGTCAATACTTTGAGGTTGTGTAATTATAGGAATAATAACTCTGTTTATTAAATTGATACCATCACTTAAACTTACAGGGATTACTGGTTGAATATTTAATACATTTTGGCTCGTATTATTTGGTTCAAAACCAAACGTAGTATTGTTCTGAAATGGCAAACTATACATTGCTGCTAATGGATTTTGTGTCGCTTTTGCTAATGCAGCCGCTTGTTCTTCTTCAGAAAGTGGTGCTTCTTCTTGAGCAAATACCATTGCTGAAGAAAGGATTAATAAAGCGAATAGTATTTTTTGTAATTTCATAGGTCTATTGTAGATTAATTTTAAACAAAGATATTAAAGATTCTATTATGATGAATATTGCAAATCACAAAGAAGCTTTTATTAAAAGTATTAATTATTATTTAAAAAAGGATTTCTTAATATGGGTGCTATCTGAATCCTTAAATTCCATAGCGAACCATAATTATCTGGCTTTATAATAGAATATTGGGGTTCAACTCTAAGTTTAAATGGCATTTTTCCCCATTTTACTGTTTTTGTAATTCCAAGTCCAATTGGTACCGTAAGTTGATTCCCTTCTTCTGCTTCCCAGTTCATTGAGATTGTTGGTCCCATACCAATAGTCATTGCTTTTCCAGGAATTTTTTTCCGTATGATGTATTGCAATTCTGTCTTTGTTACGTCTTCTCTAAAGGAATCTCCACCAATAGAGGTCCAATGTTGAACAATGGTCCCCAACACCCATTTTTCTCCCATACTTAAAAGCATAGCTGCGGGTCCCATTTGGTATTTTCCACTTCCTAAATAATCTGAAGAAGCAGTTGGAAAAGCAAAAGTTAAACCTACAGCCCATACCACACCATCTTTTTTGTCGGGTCCAAATAAAGAAAACACCTGCATATCACCAAAACCAGAATCTGTACCTGTTTTATCTCCGTTCTCATCAAATTCAGGAGAGGTAATAAATGGAAAAACGGGTCTTACCAATAGCATATGAGATTTACCTACAGGTACTGGTAAAGAAGGTTGAAAGTTAAAAACATTAGAGTTATGACTGCCATTTACAGCATCTCCGCTATTGGAAACTAAATTCTCTTGAAATATTAAAGACCAAAACTGGGACAATGGATTGTCCAACTGATTATTTATTTCTTCTAAAGAAGGCAATTCTTCCTCTTCTTGAGAAAATGAGATTTGTACTACCAATAAAAAAATGAATACTGAAATATATCTTAACATGTATTAATAGGTTTTTAATTCGATTAGAATATTATATAATAAAAAAGGGTTTAATTAAAAACCCCTTTTTATTATATAATATTTAATATACAGACTAGCATAAAACAATTATTATTTTAATACTCATTGTATATTTTTTCAAGCTCTTTTGTTTCTGGACGAGCATTAGATACACCTGTTAATGCAGGACCTTTAGCTTGTTCTTTGTCTGGATATGTATGTTTAAGTTCTAAGTGACGTTCTTTCATACGAACAAAGGCTGCATTAAAATGTAACAATGGAACTTCAAGACCTTCTTTTTCTCTTATATCATTATGTAAATCGAAATAAGAATCTGAAACCATACCAGGTATAGTACGTGTCCAATCTTGTTTGTACTGCCCTTTAACAGTTGCCTTTAATTGTAAACCTGTATAAATATGAACATAATCTCTTCTACTATATGTATCTCCGTTTAGCAATAAAGAAGTCTGGTCAATTCCATCTATAACTCTATCTGTAGGAATATTTTTGGTTCCTTCTCCAATTCTCGCAAAAGTGGTATAAAGGTCGGTAACATGTATAATATCTCCAACCAACGAATTTTCTTTTATAGTTCCTGGCCACCATGCAAATGCAGGTACACGAACTCCACCTTCTGTATGATCTCCTTTACCACCAGTAAATATAGTTTCAGTCATACCAAGTCCTGGAGGCGGGTTTGTTACCATCGGACCATTATCTGCCATAGCTACTAATAAAGTGTTTTCAGCAATACCTAAAGCATTCAACTCATCCATAACCTCGCCAATAAAGGCATCAACTCTTGTGAAATTATCTCCTAGCAAAGAACGATTTGGTGTAGTTTTTTGTGGGTTTGCAATAAAGGAAAGCATTTGAGGGGAATAATAAACAAAAAACGGTTGATCTCCTTCTGCATTTTTACGAATGAAATCAATGGTTCGTCTTTCACATTCAGCATCTACTTTTAAATAATCTTCATGTGTAGGAAGTCCCCATTCTTTTACTTGTTCTCCTTTTTTACCGTCAAGCGTGAATATCCATCCCTTGGGCGTAAAGTTATTGTCTAGTTGATATGGGCTTTTTGTCAATTGGTCTTCCATAATACCCATTACTGCATTTGCTCCTTCACCTATAGGATTCCACAAGCTTAATACTTGGTTGTATGGTGTAAACAATGCTTCATCAAAACCTTGATTGGTTAAATACGATTCTTCTATATCACCTAGATGTCCCTTGCCATAAAATGCTGTGGCATAACCTGCATCAGATAAAACCTCTGCGATGGTAACTTCTTCTGCTGCCATACCACCGTTTTCTACTGGAAATCCAGGAATATACATTCCGTTTCTATAAGGTTGTCTTCCAGTCATTACAGCTGCTCTGGTAGGTGTACAAGAAGGCTCTGCATACATCCTGGTAAACATAATACCTTCTTCTGCCATTCTGTTACAGCTTGGTGTATCAAAACCTCTAATTTGATTGATAGCAGGAATTCCAGCATCTCCAAACGCCATATCATCCCAAAGAATATAAACTATATTAGGAGATTTACCATGTTTCTTTTTTAGTTCAGCCAATCTTTTGTCAAGATCTTTGTCTTCTGCTTCCCATCGTTCCCCATTTTGTGCTTCGATAATATAATACTCAGCATCGTGGACAATTTTTGAATTATTCTGACTGTAAATATTGGAGGATGATAAACCAACAAACAATAAAAGCAGAATTAGTTTTGTAAATACTTTCATAATTAGATTTTTTATTTTAAATGATTTAGTTAATTTTTGTTAAAGTTACAAGTTTGCTATATATGACGGTTTCAAAAAATGAAAAAAATCATTTCGAATCCAAAAATTCAAGACTGGAGGCGTGAAACAAATCTTCAATAGTTAACTCTTTCTTGCTCAGGCCTTGCTCAAAAGAATACCTAAATAAAGTTTCTAAAGCTTTTCGGTTGGATTCAATTCCATAAGGCCAATAGTTTTTACCCATAAGCTTATTGGTTTCTTCTAATGCTTGAGCGTACCAAGGCAAGCTGTCAAGTGCCCATCCAATTTTACGCATAAAGGCATAGTCTTGTTTTTTTGATTCTGAATATGCATTAAATATAGCTTCTGCCAACCAAGGGTTTTCATCTAATAAACTCTTCCTAACCGCTACTGCGTGCATTATAGGAAAGATCCCCGTTTTCTTAAAGTACATTTGTTCTGTTCTTTTAGAATCAGGAAAAAGACGCTCTACCAAAGGGTTACCTTCCATATAAGCTTGAGGTTCTGCAGCATGGAACAAAGCATCTACCTCTCCAGAAACCAAGAGTTCAGACTCATCCAAGCCTTCGGTTCCTTTGGTGATATTAATACCATCAGGGTTAACTTGTTCTTGTTTAGACGTTTTTCCAGAAGCTTCCGCTGAAGAATCTTTATTAGAAATTACCCAATGAATATCCTCTGGGTTTACACCGTATTCATCTTTAAAAATGCCACGAAGCCAAGTTAATGAAGAAGAAGAGTAGCCTGGAGTTCCCACTTTTTTACCTATTAAATCTTCGGGTTTTTTTATGCCCCGGTCATTTCTAATAAAAACACTTTTATGCCTAAAAATCCGTACAGGAAAAATAGGCAGCAAAGTATAATCCCTAAAACCGTCATTGGCATGTGCTAACATAAAAGGATGTAAACCAATTTCAGTAATGTCATAAGTTTGAGGCCCGCTAAAAATATTGGTGTTCAAATCCCCAATGCTTCCATTTTCATAGCTAATGCTACATCCTTCTATTTTTACTTTTCCATTTATTAATGATCTTAAACGGTTAACAGGATTCCCACCAACTTTTAATTGTAGCTCATTTAAGTTAGAACTTTGATTTTTGTTTTCTTCTGAATTAATTGAATTTGCTAATCCACCAACACTAAATGTAGCTATAGCACCTGTTGCAAGAGCAGACTTTTTAAGAAAATCACGCCTTGAAGAGTTGTTTTTTTTCATACTTATAAAAGTATTAAAAAAAAAACAGCTATCAAAATAAATGGTATGATAGCTGTTTTAAATTAATTTTAATTGTATTAATTACCTCTACTACCCCAACTTTCCATAGATGGATCATAAGGAAGTTCATAGTCCAGAAACTCCATAGGGTCAAAAGGTAAGTCACCTTCTTTGAAACGGAATTCACTAGCTTTTTGAACAGCAGGGCGTGGATTTTCTAAACCTGTTAATGGCATGCCTCTAGGATGTTTCTCATTAGGATATTTTCTAATCATTAATTCATGACGTGCTCTCATTACATCAAACATCGTCTTCGTAGTGAAACCTGGTAACATTTTCCCCATAACTTCACGAGGATCATTATAAAGATCGTAGAATGCAGCACCACTTAAACCTGGTAATTCTCCTACCCAATGACGCTTAAAACGACCTTTTACCTGAGCTGCTAATATATCGCCAGTATAGATATTTACATTATCACGGCGGCTAAAAGTGTCTCCGTTTAAAAGTAAAGAAGTCTGATTAACCCCATCAATGATTCGATCTGTTGGGATGTATTTTGTTGCACCAGCAAGTGTTGCGAAAGTGGTATATAAATCCGTAACATGAATTATATCACCAACAACTTGATTTGGCTCAATTACGCTTGGCCAACGAACCAAGAAAGGAACTCTTACAGCACCTTCAGTAAAGTCTCCTTTTCCACCAGTATGTAATGTTTCCACCATTCCATCTGGTCCGTGATGTGTCATAGGTCCATTGTCTGCCATTAGTATCACTAAGGTGTTTTCTTCTACTCCTTCATCCTTAAGTGTTTGCAGTAGTTCTGGTATCCATTGGTCAAATCCCACAAGAAATTCGTGTAGAATACTAGCAGAAACTGATTTTTTTGCTACGCCAGGTTGCGTACCCAAGAAAGAAGCAGCAATAGGCTGATAGCTAATAAAGAATGGTTTGTCTGCAGCAACACTTTTTTTAATAAAATCTAAGGTTCTTTTTTGACATTCACCTTCCATTGCATAATAATCATCTTCGTTTGGTGGGGTTCCCCATTCTCTAGTAGGACCATTTTTTGTTCCTTCTAAAGCCCAAACATAACCGGATGGTCTCCAACCCGGATCCATATCATAAGGATCATCAGGATACAAACTTGGATCTACAGATGTTGGTAACATAGGTCCTAATTCTCCACGAGTTACATATAGACTAGGTACTTGATTGTAAGGAGCCCAAAGCGCTTCATCATAACCCATATTGGTCATATAACTTTGCTCAATATCCCCTAAATGGCCTTTGCCGTAAAAGGCTGTTGCGTAACCAGCGTCGCTTAATACTTCTGCAATGGTGGTTTCTTTTTCGCTCATTCCTCCATATTCATATGGGAAACTTACGGTATACATTCCAGATCTCACCGCATGTCTACCAGTTTGAAAAGCAGCTCTAGTAGGTGTACAAGAAGGTTCTGTGTACATACGAGAGTAATATTGCCCTTCTGCTGCAAATTTATTCATGTTGGGAGTTTTAAAACCTCTGGAAGCCTGTATTTGAGGAACTCCAATTTCTCCAACAGCAGTGTCATCCCACATTATGTGTACAATGTTTGGCTTAGAGCCGTGCTTTTTTTCAAGATCTGCGAGCTTCTTTTGAATCTCTTTGTCTTGCTGTTCCCATTTATCCCCGTGTTGTGCTTTTAGAATATAATATTCCGCATCATGCACAATTTTATCTTGTGCAATAGCAGGAATAAGGCCCAAAAGGAATATCCCGATGGCTGCTGTGATTTTTAGTTTTGTCATTGTTAATTTTTTTAATTGAAACTTGATGATAAGATATTATAAATGTACACAAATTTAATAGTTATAATTTTTATCATATATCAAAAAACCGCAACTTTGAAGAATGAGGCAAAACAATAATTTTGAATTAGTTAATCTTAATAACCTTAGTTTATTCGAATTTAACCGAATTATTGAAGCTTGGAACCTTAACTTTATCCAACTTAGGTCTGGTAAATTTTCCGCAAAGCTCTCACAAATAATTTATCCAGATTTTCAATTGGGCTATGCTAAATTCAATACTGCTGTAAAACAAGAGGGTCTTTCTCCTGAGGGAGTATGGACATTTGCTTTTGTAAACGATATAAAAATACATTGGAGAAATTATAGGGTGGAGCCTAATTCGATTATTATTTATGCACCTGGTTCTGAAATAAACGCTGTAAGTGAAGCTAATTTTGAAGTGATGACCTTTTCCATTTCTGAATACTATTTATTAGAAATCGCAAAGCAAGAAGGGGTGGAAAGTTTTATTGAATCCTTAAAAACTATTGAGATATTAGTTTCCAAAGATTCCCAATGGACAGAATTAAGAAACACTATTTTTTATGAAATAAATATACAACTACAAGATCCAAATAATAAGAACGATGCGTCTTTTAAAGAATCATTTACTATAAAACTTTTAGGGCTATTAAGAAACGCAACAGTTAGCACGAAGAAAGTAAGTGGTAAAAAAAGGTTGAAGTTATTGCATAATGCAGAGCAATATATTTTGCAAAATATAACAGAACCAAATACAGTAGTTACTATTGCTTCTTTTCTAAAGGTAAGTGAAAGGACATTGCTTTATGCGTTTAGAAATAGATTTGATATGAGTTCTAAAGCATATATGCTAGTTTTAAAATTGAATCATGCACACCATAGATTACACCAAGAAAATAATACGAGATTCATATCTTCAATTGTAAAAGACAGTGGCTTTTGGCATATGGGGCAATTTTATAAAGACTATAAAAAGTTTTTTGGAGAATTGCCCTCAAAAACACTTAATCCTAATAAATAATTTACTCTATAGCTGCATTCAATCAAATTTGTATCTTTGAGTCATATTTAAACAAAAAAAATAATTATGAAAAAAACAATGTATTCCATACTCCTTTTTGGATTTGCAATTTTACTTACTGGATGTTCTGGTATTAGTGTATTAGATTCTTGGCAAGGGGAAAATCTAACATCTATTAAGGATAAAAACATCTTGGTAATTGCTAGAACTGATAATGCTCAAGCAAGAAGAGCTTTTGAAGATGCTATGGCAAACGATTTAAGAGCTGGGGGATTGAAAGCTGTAGAAAGTTATTTAAAATTTCCTGATGTAGATCCTAATGATAAAAAATCTGTAGAAAATGCAAATAAAGTAATACAGGAATTAATAGAAAAAGAAGGTTTTCACGGTGTTTTAATCTCTGTTGTTAAAGATTATAGTGAAGCAGTAGTTACGGAAGAATCTGGAGGCTATTACGCTGGAGCATCTTATGGTGGTTATGGTGGATATGGATATTACCCAGGTTATTATGGTGGGTTTTATGGTTATTATGGAAACCGTATGTCTTATTCTACTCATGGTTCTTATGTTCCTAGTAGTTCTACAACAAGAGTTTCTAAAACCTATATATTAGAAACATTAATTTATAATTTAGATCAGCCAGAAGATAAGCAACTAATAGGCTTAATAACTTCAAAAGTGGTGGATCCTACTAGTGTTACAAAAACTGCAAAGTCTTATTCTAAAGCGGTCTTTAAAAGTTTAAAGAAGTAATTAATCAAAGGTTAATAATTTCTAACCGTCAAGTCTAATATAGATTTGGCGGTTTTTTTTATAAATTGCTGCTTTTAAAAAGCCCTTAATTATTTGAAATTTTATAGATATGTTAAAGAAAATCTACCATTATCGTTTTGAGATCTTTTTAATATCCCAGATGTCGATTCTTTTTGGAAGTTTAGTGTTTCCTTCAGATTTATATGAAAATACATTATCCCAATTATTTTTATTTTTCAATGTAATCGCTGGGATCAATTTAATTAGTAAAAAAACAAAACTCCTTTGGTTTTTTCTAGTTTTATTGATAATTGAAGGTGTTTTAATTGGCTTTTCATTTTTAGAAAATAGAGATATGCTGCGTATCGATAAAATTAGTTTTTTTGTTTATTATTTGTTTTATTTAATTGTTGCCTTTGAAATTATTAAACACGTCTGGCTTTCCGAACGTGTAAATAAAAATGTAATATTTGGACTTATAAGCGGGTATATATCTTTAGGGTTTTTAGGCTTCTTTATTTTTTTAAGTGTAGATCTTTGGTCCCCAAACTCATTTAATGGCATTAGTGTTTCTAAAATTAGTGGATTAGCTGCTAAAGAAGAATTGATGTATTTTAGTTATATCACCTTAATGTCTATTGGATATGGGGATATTACTCCAAAAACTCTAATAGCACAAAAAGCGGCCATATTTATAGGGTTAATGGGTCAGTTTTATATGGTAATAATTACTGCAGTTATTGTTGGGAAATATATTAGTCAAACCAAACAAAAAAACAATATAGACTAGATTAGTCGATCTAATTAGGGTTTTGAAAATCTGGATTTGTTGTAAACTCAGGTTCCGATAAGGATAGTAAAAAGGCTTTTAAATCTGCCTTGTCTTCAGTACTTAAATTAACTCCTCCGTCTGCAACAGTTTTCATTAAGGGATCTATAGTACTTGATGAGACCAAACCTTCACTATAATGATTAATTACATCGTCTAAAGTAGCAAATCTGCCATCGTGCATATAAGGAGCAGAGTATGCTAAATTTCGTAAGGATGGTGATTTAAATTTTCCATGATCCAAAGGGTCATTGGTGACTTCTCCTAAGCCAAGATCTTCAAAAGAAGAGTCTAAGCCATTGTTATGAAAAACATTATCGGTCCATAATGGATTTGCATCACTGCCGTGACAATGAAAACAATCTCCTTTATTTTCATCCATAAAAATATTGAAGCCATTAAGCTCAGAATCTGTAAGAAGAATTTCACCTAAAAGATGTTTATCAAATCTGGAGTTTCCTGAAATTAATGTTCTTTCAAACTGTGCTAAGGCATTAGTAACTAGCACTGAATCTATTGTTGAGGTGCCGAAAGCTTCTAAAAATAAATCTGGATAATTTTCGGTAGCTTGTAAACTTGCCACTGCATTTGGCCAAGTATTGTTCATCTCTATAGGATTAACAACAGGTCCAAAAGCTTGATCTTCTATACTTAAAGCTCTTCCATCCCAAAAGAATTTCTCATTAAAATTCCAAGCCACATTAAAAACAGGCATGGCATTTCTATTACCAATAGAACCATCTATTCCTGTACTAAACCGATCTGGATCCGTAAAAGCATTTTCAGCAAAGTGACAATCTGCACAAGCTTGTGTTCCATCCCCTGATAATAGAGGCTCATAAAATAATTTTCTCCCCAAAGCAATACCCTCAACAGTTTGAGGGTTATTTGCTGGAATTAATGGGGCTGGTAATAATAAATCGAATATCTCAGGCACTTCTAAACCTACTTCTGTTGGACTATAATCTGGTCCAGAATCATCATTGGAACAAGAAAATAGAGTTATAGATAGAAATGCTAAAGTTATAAGATTTAATTTCATAATATATTAGTTTGTTACAACATCAACACTAAATACGTTTTGTCCATTTTGGTTCATCTTTTTTTGAGCATCGTAATTCATCATTAAGCCACCGTTTAGTACATTTAAATCCCAAGTATTTGGATTTTTATACCATTCAGCGATATTCATTTTAATGTCAATTGTAGAATTACTATTTATGGAAAGGCCATCTAAATCTACAGAGATAAAGTTTTGCTCAAACACACCTGGACTTACTCTTGCAGTACCGTTATGATAAGCAAAAGGTTGAGGGGCGCCATTAGTGTCTTTATAAAATCCTTCTTGTTGCATAAAATGGTAACCACCACCTAACATATCAGGCCATGCCCATTCTGCTACGTTTAAATCTGTGTATGCATCATCAATATTGTCTTCTTCATTAAATCCATATACAAATGTAATACGAGTATAAGTTCCTGGAGGAAATACTGCGTTTTTTGTAAAACTTAATGTATTGTCATCTGAAAGGTCTACTAAATTGTATCCAGGTAATTCGATTGCATCTCCAAATGAATTATAAAGAGTAACTTTTGAAATTAAGTATCTTAATTTTGAAATTGTTAAAACATCTCCGTTTTGATTAGTGAATTCTGTAGTGCCAAAATCTGCTGCAGTTACATTAGTTCCATCCCAATTTTGAGATAAAACAATAGACATTACTACGTTAGAAGGCGAATCATCATCGTCATTACAGCCAACAAAAGCAATGGCTAAGATTAATAATAGGGCAATTTTTTTCATTTTCATTTTAATTTATAAATTAGTAAATCATTACCTCCTTTGTTTAAGGTAATGTCAATATCGTTACTGCCTGTATAACCTGCAATAACTAATTTGTTGTCTAATGTTTCTACTGCGTCAAATGCCAAATCTATATTGGTTCCACCAACATTTATTTCGAATTCTAAATTTCCATCTTCATCGATAATAAAATTCCAAGCATCATTGGAACCATTGTTAGAAGTAACATCTAAGTCACTACTACTACTATTTCCTGATATTAAATACTTTCCATTGTCAAGACTAGTAATGCCTCTAGAGGAGTCAAAACTGGTTCCTCCAAAGGTTTTTTCCCAAAGGATACTACCATTAGAACTATCAAATTTTACCACCCAAACATCTGCGTTTCCTTTAAATGAAGAAATATCGAAATCTGAGCTTCTTGTATCTCCTGTTATAATAAAGTTTCCATCTGTTGTATTGGTTAAAGAATACGCAAATTCGGATTCGGATCCTCCTAAAGATTTTTCCCATTGCAAATCTCCTTCCGCATTAATTTTTATTAGCCAAAAATCGTTTGCACCTCGGTTATTTGAAATGTCGAAGTCTGGACTATCTGATACTCCTATTAGGATAAATCCTCCATCCGCTGTTTCTATAACGTCTTTACTTTCATCTGCTTGAGATCCCCCAAAAAATCTCCGCCAAATTTTATTTCCATCAGCATCCATTTTAATCCCCCAATAATCACCAAGACTATGTTGTGATGCTCTAATGTCGTCACTTTCTATAAAATCATTCCCTTCATCGCCACTACCTCCTTCGCCTACTTGTAAGGCTCCAGTTGCAAAATACCCTCCATCAGAAGTTTGAATTACCCCAAAAGCTCTGTCATTACCTTGATAACCCCAAGATTTTTCCCATACAATTGCTCCAGATCCATCGACCTTTACAATCCAATAATCAAATGATCCAGCATTTTCAGAAATATCCCCATCATTACTTGCAGTATATCCCGAAATTATAAAGCCTCCGTCATTAGTATTGTCTATATCTGTTGCGATATCATCTAAACTGCCTCCATAGATTTTATCCCAAACCTTTTCACCATCTGAATTTAATTTTAGCAACCAATAATCTAAATCTGTAGATGTTTTTCCTGTAATATCACCATCTGTACTACGTGTGGTTGATAATACCATAAAGCCACCATCACCTGTTTTAACTATTGAGATGGCATTATCTTCATCACTTCCTCCATAAGTTTTTACCCAGTCTAGTTCTCCTAAAAAAGGACCATATTCACAGGAACCATCATCTTCAGTAGCATCTGGATTGTAATTATTACTTTCTAAATCTGTACAGCCTAAAATTGGGTCAGGAGCGGTAGTTGCATCGTCATCACTACCACAAGACAAAAGGCTTAAAGAAGCAGAAATAAATATAATAAGATAATATGGTCTTATATTTAAAAACATAATAGTAGTTTTGTACATCCTAATTTTGGCGAAACGAATTCGTTTCGCCAAAAGTTATAAGGATAATTTATTATTTTACAATTAATTTTTTAGTTGTAGTCTTATTTATATTAACTAAATAAATACCCGACTTTAAACTTGAGATATTAATTTCTTCCGAATTAGTATTTGAGAAATTTAAATCAAGAACTTTTTGACCTAAAAGGTTGTAGATTTCAACATTTGTAAGAGGTTTGGTTGTTGAAGTTATGGAAAACTTGCCATTAGCTGGGTTAGGGTATAATGAAAACTTTAAGTTATCTGTAACATCATTGTTTGCTAATAAAGTTTGATCTATAGCTAAAGTAAATCCATTTCCTCCTGAAATTGGAATATTTCCACTTGCAAAGTAAGGGTACACATTCCAGGCTCCATTATAACTAGCATTATTATTTGATGGGTAAGAATCAAAATAACCATCTGGAGACATATTTCCATTTTCAATATCACTAATATCTACTATACGTAAACCAGAAGAATAATTCGCAAGGTAATATTTGTCTCCTACTATATAGCCATTATGATCTACAGAAGAAGTTTCACTATAGTATTCATAATGTAAAATTGGGTTGTCTAAATCTGTTAGGTCGAAAACAACAGTTCTGGTATTAAACCCAAAGTCAAACTCATCTCCTTCATCTCCTAATAACATGTAGTTACGATCTTCAGTCAACCAGTTTTGATGTGTATATCCTGTTGAAGGGTATAAAAAAGAACTTATTACTACTGGGTTGTTTTTATCTGTAACATCTATTATAGCTACATGATCTGCATTACTACCAAAATAAATTTCGCGCCCAGTATAATCCGCATCTGGACCATCGTAAACAATAACTTGAGCATCATGAGTATAGCCTTCATCAGCAAATCCTCCAGCAGCTACAGGATTTAATGGGTCAGAAATGTCAATAAAATGTGGGCCTCCGTTAAAATCATCACCACCTACTGAATATGCAAAACCAGTTTCTTCATTGATCACAATATTATGAACACCTCCAATTTCACCATAATGAGCATCCTCATCAAATGTTTCAGGTGGGTTAGCAACATTACGTAAACGAGTAAGATCAAAAACTTGCATTCCATGTCCACCAGCTTCGCTTACTATAAAAGCGTGATTGCTATAAACTTTAATGTCTCTCCAAATACTTGCACTTGTATGAGTTGGTAATTTTCCTAAATAAATAGGATTAACTGGATCTGAAATATCAATAAATGCAGTTCCATTATCTAGTCCAATAAGAGCATATTCTTTTCCGTCTTGAGGATCAGTCCATCCCCATGAATCATTTCCTCCTGATGCACTCATTTGACCAAGTGAAATGTGGGATTGTAAAGCGTAACCATCGCATGGATATCCTGCTGCAATTCCATTTACACATGGGGTTTGAGCGAAAGCAAAAAATGTAGCAAAAAAGGCTACTAGAGGTAAAATTTTCTTATTCATATTTTTTTTTTAAATTTTTAAAAGTCGACAAAGTTAAGTATAAAAGAGTGTTATATAAAACGATAAAAGTTAAATAATGTTATAAACAATGTGTTTGTTTAAAATATGGTTGTGATTTATTAATTTTTTATAAGTTTTTTTGTTAATTTATTGTTCATCTGTATAAAATAAATCCCTTTAGAAAACATAGATACATCCACTGTTTTAATATTAGAATTTAAGTTATTTTCATTATATAATAACTTTCCCCCTATATCATAAATCGATATGGTTTTAACCGATTCGAATTGAGAGTCAATAGTTATTTTATTTATAACAGGATTTGGGTATAATGCAAACTCTGATTGAAAATTATCATTTATAGATAGTATGGATTCTTTAACAATAAATAAGCCTTCTCTATCAGTCAATAATATATTGCCACTTTCAAAATAAGGGTATAAACTCCAAATGCCTTCATATCCAGCATTATTATTAATAGGACGAGTATCAAAATATCCTATTTCTGATATGTTCCCGTTTTCGATATCTGAAAGACCCAAAACTCTCATTCCAGCTGCATTATTAGCCATATAGTATTTGTTTCCATTTACATAGCCGTTATGGTCTGTTGCTAATGTTGCTCCAGTATAATCGAAAAAATGAGTTGGATTATCCAAATCGTTTAGATCTAAAACGATGGTCTTGGTGTTAAATCCAAAATCAATTTCATCAGCTTCATCACCAACAATAAAATATCTTTGATCTTCCGTAAACCAGCCTTGATGTGTATAAGAATAATTTGTATACGAAACTTCTGAAATATGTTGAGGGTTGTTTTTGTCTGTTACATCTACAATAACTACTTTGGTTTCGTTTGAGCCAATAAATATTTCACGTCCTGTATAGTCTGTGTCGGGACCTTCATAAATAATAACCTGAGCATCGTGAGTATAACCGTCATCTGAATAACCGCCAGCAGCTATTGGATTTATTGGGTCCGAAATGTCTATAAAATGTGCGCCTCCAGAAAAAGTATCATCCCCAACACTATATGCATAACCAGTAGTTTCATTTATTACAATATTGTGTGAGCCTCCAAAACCACTATAATGAGCGTCTTCTATAAAAGTCTCTGGTGGATTTGCAACATTTCGCAAACGAGTTAGGTCGAAAATTTGCATCCCATGACCACTAGCCTCACTTACAATAAAAGCATGATTATTATAAACTTTAATGTCTCTCCAAATACTGGTACTTGTGCGCGTAGGAACTTTTCCAAGATACACCGGGTTTATAGGGTCTGACATATCAACAAATACAGTTCCGTTTTTAACACCCATAATTCCGTATTCTTTACCGTCTTGAGGGTCTGTCCAACCCCAAGCATCATTTCCTCTTTCGGTATCTAACTCTGCTAATGAAATAAAAGACTGAATATCATAGCCGTTGCATGGATAAGCCCCTGCCATACCATTTTCACATGGAGTTTGGGCAATGCTTAAAAAAGACAAAAAGAATAAAGCTATAGAAAGAGCAGTGTTTTTCATAAAGAGGATATTAAAAAACACCTTACCTTAGATTTGAATAAAGGTAAGGTGTATAAAAATTAATTTTTCACTATTTTTTTAGTTACTTGGTTGTTTAATGACACAAAATAAATTCCTTTTGAAAAAGAAGAAATATCTATAGTTTTAGAAGAAATATTTAATTCTTCAGTAGAATAAAGTTGTTTACCACTAACATCATAAATTTGAATACTAGTCAATAATTCGTTAGAAGAATCTATAGTAATGTAATTAGTAGAAGGGTTCGGTAAAATTTTAAATTCACTGCTGTCAAAATCATTAGTTCCTAATATAGATGGAGTCACTAAGAAAAAACCGCCAGATAGATAATTACTAATAATAATATTACCACTATCTAAATACGGATATACATTCCAAGCACCCTCAAAACCTGAAGAGTTATCAGATGGGTAAGTGTCAAAATATCCTATTTCAGAAAAATTCTCTCCATCTATATCACTGATGTCTAAAACTCTCATGCCAGACTTATAATTTGCAAGGTAATATTTATCTCCCAGGGTATAACCATTGTGGTCTATGGCCGCAGTTTCTCCAAAATGATCAAAATGATGTATTGGGTTGTCTAAATCTGTAAAGTCAAAAACAAGGGTTTTGGTATTGAATCCAAAATCTAATTCATCTAGTTCATCTCCAACGATAAAATATTTTAAATCTTCAGTAAACCAACCTTGATGTGTATAAGAGTCATTATTGTATGTTACAGTATTGATTAGTATGGGATTGCCTTTGTCTGTAACATCAACAATTGCTACCTGATTTTCATTACTACCTATATATAATTCACGCCCTGTATAATCTGTATCTGGACCATCATATATTAAAACTTGAGCATCGTGTGAATAATTACTGCCTCCATATCCTCCTTCGGCTACTGGATTTAGTGGGTCTTGGATATTAACAAAATGTGGGCCTCCACTATAAGAATTTGTTCCAACACCATAAGCATAACCAGTTTCTTCATTAATTATAATATTGTGCGCGCTTCCAAATCCGTCGTAATGAGCATCTTCAGTAAATGTTTCTGGTGGATTTGCAACACTACGTAAACGTGTTAAGTCAAAAACTTGCATTCCATGACCTCCAGCTTC
>OLHJ01000049.1_pt1 | contig 48962 bp, 41 predicted proteins | sample 1609491 | NCBI WGS metagenome assembly OLHJ01 (sample SAMN05416861, study PRJEB24817) | seawater metagenome | isolation source: Sea water | place: Canada:Atlantic | collected 2013-11
TCTACACAGAGTAGATCGTCGGCAGCGTCAGATGTGTATAAGAGACAGGTGCTAAGGTTACTAATGGAAGGGAATTGCAACCTATTTACCATAGCACTGAAAAATTAAACTCGGCTAACCTGCATACCAAGGCTATCGAGAAATTGGTATATGCACTAACGCAACAAATTTCCATTAATCTACCGGAAATATTATCTCCGCACATTTTAGAAACTTGGCAATTAATGCCTAGGCATTTGGCCTTTTTTGAAGTCCATTTTCCAAGTACTCCCGATAAATTAAAGTTAGCTCGATACCGTTTAAAATTTGAAGAATTGTTTTTTATGCAAATGCAAATTCTTCGATTTAAAAACCATCGAAACACAGAACGCGGTGGATTGGTCTTTAATCGGGTGGGTGAAAAGTTCAATGAATTCTACTCAAAGGCATTGCCGTTTGAATTAACGGGCGCTCAAAAAAGAGTGGTTAAGGAAATAAGAAATGACGTGAAAAGCGGTCAGCAAATGAACCGTCTTTTACAAGGTGATGTGGGTAGTGGAAAAACAATTGTATCTGTCTTAGCCATGCTTTTAGCTATTGACAATGGTTATCAGGCTGCTTTGATGGCTCCTACTGAAATTTTAGCGCAACAGCATTTTATTGGCGTTTCCGAATTACTGGATCAAATTGGTCTCAAAACCACAATTCTTACCGGATCGGCTAAAACCAAAGAACGAAAAGAACGTTTAGCCGCTTTAGAGGCTGGAGAAATCTCGATTATTGTAGGAACCCATGCCTTACTGGAAGACAGAGTAAAGTTCAAAAAATTAGGTTTGGTGGTTATTGATGAGCAACACCGTTTTGGTGTCGCTCAGCGCTCTCGCATGTGGGCCAAAAGCAAAGTTCCTCCCCATATTTTGGTAATGTCGGCCACACCCATACCCAGAACTCTAGCTATGAGTTTTTATGGTGATTTAGAGGTGAGTGTAATTGATGAACTCCCACCAGGCAGAAAGCCTATTCAAACCATTCACAAGTATGATGCCCATCGACTTGGAATTTTTGGTTTCATGCGAAAAGAAATAGCCAAGGGCAGGCAAATTTACGTGGTATACCCGTTGATTGAAGAATCGGAGCATTTCCAGTACAAAGATTTAATGGACGGTTTTGAATCTATTTCAAGAGAGTTTCCTACCCCAGAGTTTCAGGTATCTGTGGTTCATGGCAAGCTAAAACCAGCCGACAAAGAAATGGAAATGCAACGTTTTGTGCGCGGAGAAACGCATATTATGGTTGCCACTACCGTGATTGAAGTTGGGGTGAATGTCCCCAATGCTTCGGTAATGATTATTGAAAGTGCTGAGAAATTTGGACTTGCACAATTACACCAACTTCGTGGACGGGTTGGACGAGGTGGAGAACAATCTTATTGCGTATTGATTACCGATTACAAGCTTACCTCTGATGGCCGTACGCGTATTGAAACCATGGTGCGCACCAATGATGGATTTGAAGTAGCGGAAGCAGACTTAAACTTACGCGGACCTGGAAATATTATGGGTACGCAGCAAAGTGGGGTACTGGATTTCAACATTGCCAATTTAGCTACCGATGGAAAAGTATTAAAAGTGGCCAGAGAAGCGGCTCAAATGCTTTTGACGCAAGACCCAAATTTAACGTTACCCGAAAATGCGTTGCTACGAAAAAGCTTCATCAGCTACGCTAAAAAGCACCCCAATTGGGGTAGTATTTCGTAATACTACATGACAAAAAACTTCCCGTCCTCTTCATTCTTCTCCTTCTTTTTGAAATCCTTACCTAACATTTGATTTAGGTTCATTTCAATGGCATTGGCAATGGTCAATACCGGAGTGTCGGTTTTGTTATTGTTAAAGGGATTTTGAAGATTAATTGCCGTTTTCTCTAACAAAAAAAATGGAATACTTATCAAAATTAACAATGGAGCAACTAAATACCCAAAATAATCCGTTAACCCCAAAGGAAGCAACATGACAAACAAGTACAGTAAGAACTCCACTAACACCGTATATGTTACCGGAAAAATGGTAGATTTAATTCTTTCCGCTTTACCCATATGATCAGTTAGTCTTGAAATAGTGCCATCTATTTGAATCACATCAAACCCATTAACAACTTCCTCTTTTATCAACTCTTTAAGTCGCATTCCGTGCAATTTTAAAATGGCGTTTGGCACATTGCTTTCTTTTGCGATCACCATAAAATCTTCTTCGTTAAAATTATCCCGAATTTTTGACAATGGATCGAGCCCACGTAAAGATTTACCCAGAGCGAAACAAAACCCAATTTGCGCATTGGCAAACTTTTCATGAATAGCAAAATCCTTCTTCGGATTGTCAGAGTTCACAAATGTCATTACCTGACGCACCAACGTACGAGAATCATTAACGATGGCCCCCCAAATTTTACGTGCCTCCCACCAACGATCATAAGATTGAGATATTCTAAAACCCAGAATCAAAGAAATGGCAGTACCCAAAAGCGCAGGTATTCCAAGCGGAATGGACATATGCCCGAGGTGAACCACATCGTGCAAAATTACAATTGAAACCGCATAAATAGTGACTACAATTAATTCCAGCTTGATTTTACCCAAGGAATAAATGATAGGTGTTTTATTGTCTAATAGCATTGTTTAGTCTTTCGTTTCATTCCAAGGTTTAAAAACATTGTCTTGATCTTTTCTATCTTGGGGCACCTCTCTTAACGGTTTTACCTCCTTTAAAGTTTCATGACTGCTTGCCGCTAATTTTTGATACAACAAAGTACCATCTGTTTTCCAGCCTAACATTTGGTCAGAAACTTCTTTTACAATCTTTACCGGATTACCTACTCCCACACTTCTATTGGGGATTTCCTTACCCGCTGGCACAAAGCATAAAGCGCCAATTACACACTCATCTCCTACCTTGGCATCGTCCATCACTACGGCATTCATACCAATTAGGGTGTTTCGACCAATGTTTGCCCCGTGCACAATAGCCCCGTGCCCAATATGGGCCATTTCTTGAAGGGTAACCGTTTTTCCTGGAAACATATGCACAATGCAGTTTTCTTGCACGTTACACCCTTTCTCAATGACTACTTTTCCAATATCTCCCCGAATAGCTGCCCCAGAACCTACAAAAACATGTGGCCCAATAACCACATTTCCTATAATAGAAGCCGTTGGGTGAATAAATGCCGTTTCGTGAATTACAGGAATGTACCCTTCGTATTCGTAAATCATTCTAATTTCTAAATTTCTCTTTTCCGGTCAATAAATGCCAGAACATAATAAAATCTGAGGCCAAAGAGTAAAATGGATATTGAAAAGTAGCCGGTTTATTTTTCTCAAAAAAGAAATGACCCGCCCATGCAAATCCATAGCATACCACTGGTAAGAACCATAACAAGGAATAATCCGCGAAGATTAGGCTTACTCCCAATAAAACAAAAAGCAAAAAGGTACCAAAGAAGTGTAATTTTCTGCAGGTAACATTTTTGTGCTCCGTCAAATAATACGGGTAAAATTCCTTTAACGAATTATACTTCCCGTTATTAGCCATAAATTCGGTTTATTTCTTCTTGGTGTTTCTCCAAAATCACCTTTCTTTTCAATTTCAAAGTAGGGGTTAATTCATCATTTTCAATCGCCCACACATCTGAGCATAATTCCATTTTTTTCGGAATTTCCCAACTACCCAAATTCTCTGTAATTTTGGAAACATCTTTCCAAACTCGATCCTTAATTTTTTGGCTAGCAACCACCTGTTCTGGAGTAGATGCAGTTTCATCATGACGCTTTGCCCATTCGTAAATAAATTCAAAAGCTGGGACCACTAATACAGCAGGGTGTTTACGATTTTCACCAATCACCATGGCTTGTTCAATAAAGCGTGACTCCTTTAACATATTCTCAATAATCTGAGGAGCTACATATTTACCTCCAGATGTTTTGAACATTTCCTTTTTACGATCAGTAATTTTTAGAAAGTCATTGGTTTTACCCACCATCTTACCTATATCACCCGTATGAAACCAACCATCCTCAGTTAAAACTTCCGCTGTTTTTTCAGGGTCCTTGTAATACCCCATCATAACATTTGGGCCCTTGGCTAAAATTTCACCATCACCTCCAAATTTAACCTGAACCTTATCAATAACTCTACCCACGGTACCAATCATTAATCCTTCATTGTCCAGTTCATTTACTGAAATTACTGGAGAAGTTTCGGTTAACCCATATCCTTCAAAAATGGGAATTTGTGCTGCATTAAACACTCGGGCTAATCTGGGTTGTAACGAAGCGCTACCTGAGGCTATTGCAATTACTTTTCCACCAAGAGCCTCACGCCATTTACTGAATATGATTTTATTAGCAATTCCAAGTTTCCACTCGTAAAAGAATCCATTTTCACCGTTCGGCTCCCATTTTTCACCCAATTCAACGGCCCAGAAAAACAACATTTTTTTAACGCCAGTTTGTTCTTGCCCCTTAGCTATAATCTTATCAAAAACCTTTTCCAAAAGCCTAGGTACAGCAGAAAAAACTTCGGGCTTCACTTCCTTAATATTTTCCCCAATTGTTTCCATACTTTCAGCAAAAAACACACTGGTTCCTTCTTTCATGTACAAATAGGTTAATGACCTTTCGTAAATATGACATATGGGTAAAAAAGAAATGGCCTTTTGCCCATACTTTGCCGGAAACCTCATGCCACTTGCCACTACATTGGACATAATATTTGAATGAGACAACATTACTCCTTTAGGCCTTCCAGTCGTTCCAGACGTATAAATAATGGATGCCATATCATCAGTTTTGACTTCCTTCATCAAGTCGTTTACCTGCGAAATTTCAATATCTACACCCTTTAATTTTATCTCTGACCAATGTTTTTCGCCTTCTATTTTCTCGAAGGTAAAAACATCAATTAGTGAAGGCACATTCAATTTAATACTATTTACTTTGTCTAAAATTTCTGTACTTGATACCACCACCGTTTTCAATTCAGCGTGATTGAAAATGTAATCGTAATCATCCGCAGAAATCGTAGGATAAACAGGTACATTTATTGCTCCAATTTGAAGAATTCCGATATCCATGATATGCCATTCGTAGCGATTATTTGAAATCAAACCAATTTTATCACCCGGCTTGATTCCCATAGCTAAAAGACCCTTACTCACTTCGTTGGCCTGATCTACCAATTGCTGGGTAGAAATACTCACCCACTTTCCATTAACTTTTGAAGAAAAACTTCGCTCAAGTGGGTATTTCTCTAATTGGTAATAAGGTAGATCGAATAGTCTTTTTAACTCTATGGACATATTTTTCTGTTTAAAATTAAATGTAGGTCACTAAAATAGGTAAATTTGAAGAACTATTTTGGAAGATGTGCCTTGATTTAACAAGGTTTTTATTTCTGATTTTACGTAAAAATTTACAGTTATGAATATTACCACTCCCATCAATAAAATGTTGAATATTGAATTCCCTATGATCATGGCTCCCATGTTTTTAGTTTCAAATGAAGCCATGATGAAGGCTGGAATTGACGAAGGGCTTATGGCTACATTTCCTACTTTAAATTACCGTACCAAAGAGGAATTAGTTCAAACCATTAAGAATCTACATACCTATCAAGAGGGCAAACCCGGGTCATTTGGTGTCAACCTTATTGCACAAAGAAGCAACCCTTATTTTGAAAAACACCTTGAAATTTGCATTGATCATAAAGTGCCATTCTTCATCACATCCTTAGGTAACCCGAAGAAGGTGATTGAGAAAGTCCACGCTTATGGCGGCAAAGTTTTTTGTGACGTGGTCAATATGGAACATGCTCAAAAAGTGTATAATTTAGGATGTGATGGTTTTATTGCTGTAGGTCAAGGAGCAGGAGGCCACTCCGGACCAAACCCGCTTCAAATCTTGGTAAGAAAACTGAAAAACAAATTTGATATCCCGGTAATTGCGGCTGGAGGCGTTGCTGATGGATGGGGTATGGCGAGTATGCTTGCCTTAGGTGCTGAAGCTGTTTCTGTAGGTACTGCATTTATTGCTACCGAAGAATGTACGGTGAATGAGGGCTACAAAAAAGCCATTGTGGATGCCGATATGGAAGATATTGTGATGTCCAACAAAATATCTGGATCTTGGGCCACCGTAATAAACACTGCTTATGCTAAGAAAATTGGAAACAAACAAAATTTCATGGAACGCATGTTGTCTAATAACAGCATGACTAAGAAATATTTTAAGATGTGGATCCAAGTTTCTGGAATGAAGAAATTGGAAAAATCCATTAAACCTGGAAACTACAAAACTTTGTGGATTGCCGGAAAATCATCTGCATTAGTTGAAGAAGTTGAACCTATCAAAACCATTGTTGACCGTTTCAAAATAGAGTTAAATCAAGCTTTTGAAGATTTGGAAAAATTGAAGACTCCAGCGAATTTGAAATTGTAGGATATTTAGTTGGCTAAATACCCAAAGTCCATAACACATCCATAAACAAACTCTTTATGTTTTCCAATAGCTACACCTACGCAATTGTAATTGGGAGATAAAATGGCTTTTCTATGCCCTAGATCTTTTACCCCATCATCAATCAAGAGTCCAATAAGATTATCTAAAGGAGAATAAAACCCTAGTCCTACATTTTCAGATACGGTTTCATATTTTTCTAACATTGGGGCTGCCCTTTTCGCAAAAGTCTTTCCATTTGACCCAACATGTCCGGTAAGTCCTTTTTTACCAATGTCCTCTAAATGAGACTCTGCCATTTTATACAGATCTTCACGCATAAAGAATGGACTGGTTGGAGGCGCCTTAGAAAGATCTTTATACAATGATTTCACATAATTATTTACATTCAATTCATTAAAGGCCACATAAGGCTTGACTATTTCATCCATGAACAATTGCGGATCTAAACGCAACAAATTCATATAAAAAACAAGTTTTTGCTCATCACTATTCATAAAAGAGACATTGTCTTTAGGAAAAGCTGCTTGCATACTCTCAGAAGAGAATTTTGAGAAATCGGGCATAAAGAGCTTTTGCGCATTCCCTAAGCATGAAAGCCCCATAAAAAATATCAAAAACAGTCCCTTTTTCATTCGAATAGCAAACGTAGTAAAAACTACTTTATTTTCTAAATACTATTTGCCCATCTACCACGGTAGCTACCACTTCCGTTTTATCAAAATTTTCGGGACGAACAGTCATCAAATCCGTATTCAAAATAGTAACGTTTGCTTTTTTTCCTACTTCCAAACTACCCTTTTCATTTTCCTCAAAATTGGCTAGCGCAGTCCAAATAGTCATTCCCTTTAAAGCCTCTTCAGGAGTTAAGGCGTTTTCTGAATTAAACCCACCTTCCGGATACCCGGTATGATCGGTCCTGAAAACAGCCGAATAAAAAGTGTTTAATGGAGAGATGCCCTCAATTGGGAAATCTGTACCTAGAGCGATGATATAATTTTGCTTTAGCAACTCTTTATACGCATAAGCTGATTTAATCCGCTCTTTACCTAATCTATCTTCGGCCCAATACATATCTGAGGTAGCATGAGTGGGTTGTACGGATGGAATAATAGTAAAGTTACGGTAATATTCTAAATCTTCTGGCTGAACCACCTGCGCGTGTTCAATACGCCACCTTTTATCATTCACACCCTGCAAGGCATCTGCATAAATTTGAAGCAATACTCGATTTGCAGAATCACCAATACAATGCGTGTTCATTTGAAATCCAGCTTCATTTAATTGAATGGCTAAATCGCGCATTTCATTAATCGGGGTGATTAACATTCCATGGTTATGTTCATCATCCGAATAGGGATCTACCAAAGCTGCCCCTCTGGAACCTAAAGCGCCATCTGCATACACTTTCACCGAACGCACCGTTAATTTCGGATCTTGAATAATTCCCTTAGGAATAAAGTAATCTAAGTTTTCTGGAGTATTGGAAATCATCGCATAAACGTTCATCTGTAATAACGAATCTTTCTGTAATTTTTGAATGAGTAGTATTTCATCTTTATCTAATCCTGCCTCGGTAACCGTTGTTAAACCCACGGCAAAACAATTTTTCTCAGCATCAAGTAATGCATTCGCTTTTGCATGTAAATTGGGCTCTGGTACCATTTTCAATACCAGATCCACCGCATTATCAACCAAAACTCCCGTTAAAATTCCTTTAGAAACCAAAATTTGACCTCCTTCTATAACGGTTTCATTGGTGACACCCGCTAACGCTAAAGCTTTAGCGTTAGCAATAGCTCCATGCCCGTCAATTCTTCGTAATAATACCGGACGATCCGGAAACAATTCATTTAACCTTTCATTGGAGGGATAGTTTTTGGCTCCCCAATCATTTTGATCCCAACCTCTTCCAGTAATCCAACCCTCAGTGTGAGTTATTGCAAATTGCTGTGTTTTTTCTACACATTCATCCCAAGATTTTGTTCCTACCAAATTAACGGTTTGCAAACTCAATCCGTAACCTAAATAATGACAATGGCCATCCATAAAACCCGGGTAAATGAACTGTTTTTTAGCGTTAAACACCTCATCACTTTGGTATTTATTCATGATTTCATGCTCCGGTCCAATGGCTACAATCTTTCCATCTTTTATCGCCATCGCCTCCTCCTTAGAAAAAGTTTCATTAACGGTGTAAATGGTGCCGTTATGAATGAATACATCTACTCGTTCTTTTTGCAACCCTTCACAGGAAAAAAAAATGAAAACAATTAAACCGAAAAAAGATAAATTCCAATAGCGCATAATGTGATATTTGGCTCAAAAATAGCCAATCCATAGTTCCATGAAGTAAAAATCATGGAAAACCATTAGCAATGAAAGTAGGATTATTGCGTTACTTTGTAAAGAACCTAAAAAACAACTAACATGAAAGTAAAATATTTTTATTCACCCGCCATATTCTCTAACCAACCCAAACTTTATGTGCTAACGGATGATTTCATTTTATATTCAGAATCACGTGAATATGCTTTAATTCGAATAGACCGCTATAAAGTACAAAGTTTCCTAAACTTTAATCCTAAAAAATACGAAACAGAAGAACATCCCATTATATTAGAAATTGACGAGTTGGAGGCTTCAAAAATTTCAAAAGACCTACAACATAATTGGATGAGAAGATATTTATTAGAAAAAAAAGTTTTTTACAAGCAATCTATGCAAGCTTAACTATCGTGATTCATTGTAAAATGAAATACCAAGCTATACACCATATAGAATAATATGATTAGCGGAATAACGACATAATCTAAAAAGATCATATTCGGAATACGAATCCAGTACGGAACAAATGTGGCTAGCACCAATACCCCTACGCTAATAAGAAAGATGTAACGGTGTTTGTTACCCGCCCAACTAATTTCTTTGAATTTGAAATTCAACATTCGTACCGGAGCTACCATCATTACCGCTAAAAAAATCGCCATCAATACATACCATTCTGGATAGAACAGATTGTATACTAGATGAAAATCAAAAGGCGACCAATAGTTCAATCGTGCAATTGCCCCTAATTGGGCATCATCTAGTGGGAAATACATATTTATTTGGTACTGCTGTGATAGAATTAGTGCAAAAGAAGCTACAAACAATGCTGCTGCCGGAGAAGGAACTCCAATAAAAGTATCAGACTGATTGGTAGAAATATTGAAAAAAGCCAAGCGCAAAGCAGCAAACAAAGTGTAAATAAACCCGGAAAACGCAATAGCTACATGCATTACCGGACGCTCAGAAAGAGGCATAAAATACTCGCCAAAACCAATGGTAATAAACTGGTATAGCATGATACCCGGCAACACGCCAAAGGTGACCATATCAGCCAATGAATCTAATTGTTTTCCTAACTCACCACTCACACCTAAAGCCCGAGCTGCTAATCCATCAAAGAAATCTAGTACGGCCGCTAGCACCATGCAAATGGCGGCACCTAACATATTGGTTTCAAAAGTGAGGACAATTCCTACCACTCCAAAAAATAGGTTTCCTAATGTTATACTGTTGGGTACGGCTGCTTTCCAATTCATGGAAACAAATATAAGTTAGGGAAGCCGGCATTTCGACTTCGCTCAATGACCTTTAATAAAATTTACAAAATTCCAAAGGGCGTTGACTGAGCGGAGTCGAAGGCAGCCAAAAGGTTGACCCCTTTTACCAAACCACCCATTTTTGTTGTTGAATTACTCTACCCTGAGAAACCAAGGCAACTAAACACAAGCCTTTTTGAGTAAGGTTTACTTCTACATCAAAATCTTTTTGCGTTACTGGAATAGTTTCTACCAAAACACCTAGGGTATTAAATATCTTTATTTGAGCATGCGCATCATACGCATTTAAAGAACCCGAGAAACCATAAAAAATATTTAAAGACGAATGAGATAGTATCTCATCCTTTCTTATCTCTATCACTTGTTGGTTAAGCTTCACAGCCTCCAAAAACACCTTATTGTTTCTATAATTTTTTTCTGAACGAAGTAATAATAATCACCTATCTCCATCGCATTGGGGGTTGAATTAGTTGTCCCGTCTTCGTCAAAAGCCTTATTAAATACACTTTGCGCTTGCCCTAAAAAAGGAACCTCCAAAACGGCTAAAACAAACAGTTTTCTAATTATTGAACCACCCATTTTTGTTGTTGAATTACTGTACCATTTTGCATAATTACCACCAAATATAGCCCATTTGAAGAGTCAATCCCCCTAACCCCCTCCTCCAAGGGGGAAATGAAAATCCGGATTCATTAAAGGTCATAAGAACTCAAATTTAGCCATAAAAAAAGCGACCCAAAATGGAATCGCTTTTTCAATATTGTGAGTGCTAGTTTACAGTCCTAGTAGAACCTCGGCTGGTTCTTTACCACCAAAAATTAATTTGGTTGGATCTTCTAACATTTCTTTTACTGTTTTCAAGAATCCTACAGAATCCTTTCCGTCAATTACACGGTGATCGTAACTTAAAGCTACGTACATAATTGGACGAATAACCACTTCTCCGTTAACGGCTACCGGACGCTCAACAATGTTGTGCATACCTAAAATAGCACTTTGTGGAGGGTTGATAATTGGCGTACTTAACATAGACCCAAATACACCACCATTGGTAATTGTAAATGTACCTCCAGTCATTTCTTCTACGCTTAATTTTCCGTCACGGGCTTTCAATGCTAAACGCTTCACCTCTGCTTCAATTTCAGCTAAGCTCATTGTTTCTGCATTTCTAATTACAGGAACCATTAACCCTTTTGGAGCCGATACAGCAATTGCGATATCTGCGTAATCATACGAAATCATATCATCACCGTCAATCATAGAATTCACGAGTGGGTATAATCTCAATGCTTCCGCACATGCTTTAGTAAAAAACGACATAAACCCAAGGTTTACTCCGTGATGTTCACCAAATGCTTTCTTGTATTTTGCACGTAAATCCATGATAGGCTTCATATCTACTTCATTAAAAGTAGTTAGCATAGCCGTTTCATTTTTCACAGAAACCAATCGCTTAGATAGTTTTCTACGAAGCATGCTCATTTTTTTACGCTCTTCATTTCTTTCTCCGGTTGGAGAGAAAATGGTAGATGAATCTACGCCACCCGTTAGGTACATATCTACATCATCACGTACAATTTTTCCGTTAGATCCTGAAGCATTTACTTTACCAGGGTTTACAGAATTTTGTTTCATTACTTCTTTAGCCAATGGTGTTGCTTTCACATCAGCCATTGGTGCTGCTGCCGCTTTTGGCGCTGCAGGAGCTGCTGCCGGAGCCGCTTCTTCTGCCGTTGGAGCTGCATCGCTAGCCGAAACAAAATCAGCTGGTTTCTCTGCATCGGTATCAATAGTACACACTACTTGTCCTACTTGTACTGCGTCACCATCTTCAGCAATCAAAGTAATTACACCCGATGCTTCTGCTGGTAATTCTAACGTAGCCTTATCCGAATCAATTTCGGCAATAATCTGGTCCGTTTCTACGTAATCTCCGCTTTCAACTAGCCATTGGGCTATTTCCACTTCTGTGATCGATTCTCCCGGACTTGGGATTTTCATTTCCAAACTCATAACTATTCGAATACTTGGTCTATAATTCTTTTTTGTCTTTCGGCTGCCACTTGTGATGAACCTGAAGCAGGACTTCCACTTGGCTTACGAGCAATTACTCTTGGTTGGTAGGTATACATTTTTCTTAAAATGTAACTCCACGCACCCATATTTTCTGGCTCCTCTTGTGCCCAAACTAGTTCAGCACCTTCGTAGCTTTTCAAAATTGCATCAATTTTAGTAAAGTTTAATGGATACAATTGCTCAATTCGAACAAGAGCTACATCTTCTCTTCCTAATTCTTGTCTTTTTTGTAGTAATTCGTAGTACAATTTACCATTTAAGAAAACCACACGTTTTACTTTTTTAGGATCCACTGTATCTGCAATTACATCCTGGAATCCACCAGTTGCAAATTCTTCTTTAGTAGACACACATAAAGGATGTCTCAATAAAGATTTTGGAGTGAACACCACTAATGGCTTACGGAATTCTCTTACCATTTGTCTTCTCAATAAATGGAAGTAATTAGCGGGAGTGGTCACGTTTGCTACTGCAAAGTTTCCTTCGGCCGTTAATTGTAAGAAACGTTCCATACGAGCACTTGAATGCTCTGCACCTTGACCTTCATACCCGTGAGGCAATAGAATAACCAATCCGTTCATGGTTTTCCATTTGTCTTCAGCTGCACTTAAAAACTGGTCAAAAATGATTTGTGCTCCATTGGCAAAATCACCAAACTGCGCTTCCCATAAAGTCAAGGTATTTGGAGATGCCATCGCATACCCATAATCAAATCCTAGTACGGCATATTCAGAAAGGAATGAATTGTAAACCGTAAACTCACCTTGGTCCTTTTGAATATTATTTAATGGAATGTATTTGTTTTCTGAATCTTCTTCTGTTACTACAGAGTGACGATGAGAGAATGTTCCACGCTCTACATCTTGTCCACTTAAACGAACATTATGATTGTTAGCTAACAAAGAGGCATAAGCTAAAAGCTCACCCATTGCCCAGTCCAACTTATCATCCTCCACCATTTTTAAACGGGCTTGGAATAATTTCTGGATTTTTCTAAAAATCTTTTTATCGGCAGGTAACGAAGAAATTTGTTTCGCTAATCTAACCACTTCTTTTACAGGTACCGATGTATCTACATCTTCTAAAAGCGCTGCTTTAGAACCTGCTGGATAGTTTTCCCAATACTCGTGCATGAAATCGGTAATATGCGCATGTTCCGCATTTTTTGCTTTTTCAAAGCCGGCATTGAAATACACTTCCGATTCTTCTTTAATTGCTGCAATTCTCTCTGGAGTAATTACGCCTTCGGCTAAAAGTCTTTTAGCATAAATCTCTTTCGGATTTAAATGCTTAGCAATTGCCTTGTACAATAATGGCTGTGTAAAACGAGGCTCATCACCTTCGTTATGTCCGTATTTACGGTAACCTAAAAGGTCAATAAACACATCCTTTTTGTAACGCTGACGGAATTCCATCGCTAGATCCATTACATGAACTACCGCTTCAACATCATCACCGTTAACATGAAATACCGGACATAAAGTTACCTTACCAATATCTGTACTGTAGGTACTAGAACGACCATCAATATAGTTGGTGGTAAATCCAATTTGGTTATTCACCACAATATGAATTGTACCTCCTGTTTTGTAGCCGTTAAGCTGTGCCATTTGCACCACTTCATACACTACACCTTGACCTGATACAGATGCATCTCCGTGAATAATCACCGGTAATGCTTCTTGTTCAGACTCTAAAATATTATCAATTTTTGCACGTGTAATACCTTCAACAACCGGTCCTACCGCCTCTAAGTGCGATGGATTTGGTGCTAAAGTTAAGTGCATATTATTTCCCTGATCGGTAGTTATAGAGTGCGTAGATCCTAAATGGTATTTTACATCACCGTCAAAATCTTCTGATTCGTATCCTTTACCTTCAAACTCGGTAAAAATACTTTCAGCTGGCTTTTTAAATATATTCGCTAACATATTTAAACGCCCACGGTGCGCCATTCCAATCACCATTTCCTTTACGCCCAGTTCAGACCCTTTTTCAACCAAAGCATATACTGCCGGAATTAAAGATTCGCCACCTTCTAAAGAAAAACGTTTTTGACCTACGAATTTTTTGTGAACGAATGCCTCAAACTCTACTGCCTCACTTAACTTCTTAAACATTCGAAGTTTTTGATCCGCGTTGTAAGATGGGGTATTTCTGTTTTTTTCGATTCTATCAATAATCCACTCTAACTGCTCTGGCTTACGGTTGTATACATATTCTACACCAATAGAACGGCAATAGGTATCTTCCAAAAAGGAAACAATTTCCTTTAATTTAACGGCCCCTAATCCTAGCTTATTCCCGGCATGGAAAACAGTCTCCATATCTTGCGGGGTAAAACCATAATATTCAGCAGAAATTGTATCCGTATACGCTCTACGCGTTCTAACCGGGTTTGTTTTTGTGAATAAGTGCCCTCTCGTTCTGTAGCCCTCAATGAGTTGAAAAACTTTAAATTCTTTTTCTACATTTTGCGAAGAAGCTCCTTCTCCGTATTGCTCTAATGCGAATTCAAATCCTTTGAAAAATTCTTTCCAAGTTTCATCTACACTGTCAGGATTGGCTTTATACTGTTCGTAGACTGCGTTGTACGCTTCTACATCGCCATTCCCAACATAAGAAAATTTGTCCATTATACTGGTTCGTTGATTTTGCCACAAAGCTACGGTGATTTGAGGGGTTAAGGAAATTAATTTCTAATAAATTTTGGGCAAATTTTAATCCCCAAATTTCAATATATGGTAGATACCCTTAATGCTTACCATACGAGTAATTAAGGCCCAAATACCACCAAAAATGAGCAAGCCTAAAAAGGTGATTTTGTGATCTAAATCTAACTCAAAAAGTGAATTTCCGGCTAGGTATAAGCCTAAGGAAAAGAAACATAAACTTAGCATTAACTTCCAATTGGGTTTAGTTTTAAATTGTATACCCACGTAAATTAACTGTAAAACCACCACCACCAATTGGGTGGCTAAAGTGGCCCATGCCGCACCTTGAATTCCTTGTACTGGAATAAGTTGATAATTTAGAACCACATTCACCAAAAGTCCGACCATAGAAATGACATTCAAACTTTTCAAATCTCCATTAGCGGTTAACAAAGTACCAAAAACATAAGTTGAAGCTAAGGGAATAAATGTAAACATTAAGATGGTTTGCACCTCAGCCGATTTTTGAAATTCTACGGAATAAAAAATGCGGATAAAATCCATACCGTAAAAGTAAACGGCAGCAGCCCCTAAAATGGCGGGTGTAACCAATAACCTAAAAGACAAAGACATTAAATCTACCACACTTTCTTTCTGTGCAATCATTTTAGAAAACATGGGTAATAATAGGGTAGCAAATAACAAGGAAAACATACTTGCCATTTCTGGTAAACGATAACCTTGCGCGTACACTCCCGCCTCATATACACCTGTATCTCCAGGTAATAATTCTTCAATCATAATCACATCTACCCGGTAATATATAGTCATGATTAAGGTGAGTACAGCAAATGGCAAGCTCCTTCTAACTAGGGAAGGTACTTCTTTAAAATCAGGCTTTACAAAATGTAGTTTTACCTCAAAAAGCAAAATACCTAAAGCTACCAAAATAGTGGTAAAATAAGCAGCTCCTTGGGCGTAGGCGAACCACTCAATTTGAAAAGGAATGGATGTTACATTTCCCCAAAGCAATACCCCACAAATCAAAATCATGAGCAACCTATCCAGTACCGAAATAATACTATCAACCTTAAAGAATTGCAACCCTGCAAGATTGGCCCGTAAAAACAAAACGATAGACAAAAGCACTTGATTCCCGCCTACAATAATCAATAAATGGAGAAAATGAGGTGGATAATGCATAAACCATTTGCCCACCGTCATTACTAACAGGATAAACAAAATTCCAAATCCTAGCTTAACCATAGAAAGTGTGGAAAGTAATTGACTTGCCGCTTTCGGGTTTTGAGAAATATTTCGGTTTTGGAAATTATTAATTCCAAAGTCGAGAATGATGTGAAATAAAAAAGAGAAATTTAACATGGTAAAGTAAATACCATATTGCTCAGGCCCCACCGTATTTTGAACAGCCGCCCCAATTCCAAGCACCCAGAATGGCTTAATCAGGAGATTAAGAAAAAGTAAAAATCCTAAATTAGTTATGAATTTCTTTTGCACGAGCGTAATTTCAACGCCAAATGTAAGTTGCTATTGTTTAATAGGAGTAGATTAGTTTAGAAAGAAACTCAAAATTTGTACATTCGCCCCAATAAAAACAACGCACCGAATCGTGAAAATTGCAGTAAATACACGTTTATTATTACCCGGTAAATTAGAGGGTATTGGATGGTTTACCTATGAAACCTTAAAGCGGATTACCCAATCGCATCCAGAGCACGAATTTTTGTTTTTATTTGACAGAGAATACAGTGAGGAATTCATTTTTGGAGACAACGTTACTCCTATTATTGTGCCTTTGCAAGCGCGTCATCCTATTTTGTATTACATCTGGTTTGAGTGGTTAGTTCCTCCTATTTTAAGGAAGCATAAGGTAGATTTATTCTTATCACCTGACGGGTATCTGAGTTTACAATCTGAAAAACCACAACTTGCGGTTATTCACGATATTAACTTTGAATATTACCCACGTCATTTACCTTGGTTTGAACGCAAATATTACCGATTTTTCTTTCCAAAATTTGCTGAAAAAGCGCGAAGAATTTCTACCGTTTCGCAGTTTAGTAAAGAAGATATTATTCGTCATTACGAAATTGAACCCGAAAAAATTGATGTGGTTTACAACGGTGTATCTGATGTATACAAACCGGTAAATGAAACGGTGAAAGCAGCTACTCGAAAAGAATTTACCAATGGAAATGAGTATTTCATTTTTATTGGATCTATTCAACCTAGAAAAAATTTAGCACAGTTATTCAAAGCGTTTGACGCCTTTAAAAAGGCTAACAACACGGATATTAGATTACTGATAGTTGGCGAAAAAAGATGGTGGACCAAAGCCATTGAAAAAGCGTTTTCAGCCATGGAATTTCAAGATGACGTGATTTTCTCGGGAAGACTTGAGCAAGAGGATTTAAGCCGAGCTTTAGCCTCTTCTCTAGCCTTGGTTTACGTTTCCTTTTTTGAAGGGTTTGGAATTCCAATTGTAGAAGCCATGAACTGTGACGTACCGGTGATTACCTCAAACGTGACTTCTATGCCAGAAGTAGCGGGAAAAGCAGGGGTTTACGTGAGTCCATTTGACTACCAATCTATTAGAGAAGGAATGGAAAAAATTGCCTTTGACAAAGAATTGGTGGCTGAATTGATTGCGGCAGGAAAAGAGCAAAGACAAATATTTAGTTGGGATTTAACCGCTGAAAAGCTGTGGAGTTCTATTGAAACATGTGTGAATGAGTTTAAGTCTATTTCATAATCCCGAACTATTAGAAGCTGGGTGCGATGAAGCCGGAAGAGGCTGTTTATCGGGACCTGTAGTAGCAGGGGCCGTTATTTTGCCTCCAGATTTCAAAAACGATTTATTGAACGACTCCAAAAAACTAACGGAGAAACAACGGTACAAACTACGACCAATCATTGAAAAGGAAGCGATTGCTTTTGGGGTTGGAATTGTTTCGCATACCATCATTGATGAAATCAATATTTTAAACGCTTCGTTTTTAGCGATGACTCAAGCGGTTCAAAAACTTAAGATTCAACCGGAACATTTATTGATTGATGGTAATCGCTTTAAATCAGAATTAGACATTCCTTTTACATGCATGGTAAAAGGAGATGCACGGTTTATGAGTATAGCGGCCGCTTCGGTACTAGCGAAGACCTATCGGGATGATATTATGACGGAGTTACACGAGGAATATCCGGAGTACGGATGGGCAAAAAGCAAAGGTTATCCTACCAAAGCCCACCGAGAAGCTATTGTAAAACATGGCGCTACCCCTCATCATAGAATGTCTTTTACCTTAACTAAATAGGCTCATGCGTAATTGGTTCTTCATTCTATTTGTTGTTTTAGTTACTGGATGTTCTTCAAATGAAGATAAAGCGACTACTGAGAATTCCAGTAAAAAGGAAACCATTTCCAGTACCAAAAAGGAAAAGAAAGCTACACCTGCAAAACCGATAAAAGAGGTTAAGAAACACCCGAAACTAACCAACGAAAATGTGGTTCGTTTTATGACTAAATACGGGAAAGAAAATCCAGAAACCATTCTGAGACTCTCCTGTAAATTTGGTGATATTGACATTAAACTGTACACCAACACGCCCATTCACCGAGCAAATATGGTTTACTTAACCAAACAAGGATATTTTGATTTAACCCAGTTTTATAGAGTAAGCCCAAATTTTGTAGATCAAGCGGGTAACTCAGACGAGTGGGATTGTCAAGTAAAGCGTGCTGAAATTGGTGGATACACTTTACCCGCAGAGTTCACTCCCAAAAACATTCACAAGTTTGGCTCTATTGCCATGGCTAGACGATACGATAAAAACCCAACAAAAAGATCCTCTCCCTTTGAATTTTATATCACTCTTGGTCATACCTATAACGATAAAGAAATGCGTAGCCATGAGCGTGAGTTTGGCACCAAATATACCGATACGCAAAAAGACATTTTCAACACTCTTGGTGGTGTTCCTTATTTAGATCAACAACATACGGTTATTGGGGAAGTAATAAATGGTATGGACGTGGCCTTGGAACTAAATAAAGTCAAGGTAGACGGAAGAGAGTGGCCCTTAGACGAGATTGCAATTACGATGAAGGTAATTCGTTAATCACATCAAAAGGAATCACCTTCATTACAAAAATCACCTGAGGATCTTCACCCGAAGACTTTTCTATTTCATCCTGCACAATTTTCATGGCGGTTCTATATTCGCCAAAAACTTGGGTACTCATCGGGTTTTCTTTCACTGAAATTTCAGCATATGAATTTAACGCGTCAATAAACCCTTGAATGGCTGAAATGTAATTCTCTTTCAGCGGGTACATACTAATATCAATAGAAACGTTCATAGTTTACGAATTACATTTACAGGTGAGCGGGAAAATTTTAACGCAGTCTTCAGGTAACAAATTTCTTACTCGCTTAGCCTCCTCTTCATCTAAGTACGAATGACCGGCATTAAAAAGCTGCAACTTTTTACATTGACTTATTTCGGTAGGGATTTCTTTAACGTTGGTATAGTCAATATTTAAATATTCTAACTCCGAAAGATGTCCAATAGACTTTGGAAGCACACTAAATTCATTTTTCTCTAGATGCAAAGAGGTCAACTTTACCAAACTACCTAATTCAACGGAAATAGTATCTACTTTATTTCTACTGACATCTAAAACCTTCAGGTTTCGGAGTTGAGAAATTTCATCCGGAATTACCGTAATTTCATTCTTTCGAAGATCTAACTCTTCTAGGTTTTTAAGTTGATATACCTCTACTGGAATTTCCGTTAACTTCTGTTTTCTAAGAACAAGCACCTTTACAGAATCACCGGCTTCAATGGCCAATTTTAAATCTTTATACACCCCATTCTCTTGGGCGTATCCCGTACCTAAAAAAAGAAAAAATAACGCTATGAAATAAGCAAACCTCATTTGGCCAATAAAGCTAATGAATCTTCTTTATCTCTACCTAATTGAATCTTAAGCGCTTCTACCGACTCAAATTTTTGTTCGCTTCGTAAACGTTTTTTAAAGTTGATTTGAATTTCTTGGCCATAAATATCAGCATTGAAATCAAAAATATTTACCTCAATAGATCGTTGGTCCGTTTCATTCACCGTAGGTTTAGAACCTATATTCAACATTCCGCCATACAGCTGATTGGCAACCACCACTTCAACGGCATAAACCCCGTTTGAGGGAATCAACTTGAACTTATTATGCACATCAATATTAGCCGTTGGAAAGCCAATGGAATTCCCCAGTTTATTTCCGTGAATCACATTCCCCGTCATCATAAAGTCGTAGCCCAGAAAATGATTAGCCGTTTCAAAATCACCTTCATTTAAGGCCTTTCTAATCTTGGTGCTGCTAATATTAATATCTTCAAAAGTTTGCGCCTCTATTTGTTCAATCTCAAAATCGTAAGTCATGGCATACTCTTCCAGTTCAATTACTGAGCCTTCTCTATTCCTACCAAACTGGTGATCATACCCGATAACCAAAAGTTTTGCATTCAAGGTATTAACCAAGATGTCACGTACGAATTCTAGTGATGTAGTTCTTGAGAATTCCTTAGTAAAAGGAATAATCACAAAATGATCGATACCCGCTTTTTCTAAACGGTCAATCTTTTCCTCTATGGTATGAATTAGCTTAATTTCTAAATGCGGATGAATAACCGATCTAGGATGGGGATCAAAAGATACCACCACCGTTTCTCCATGTCGCTCCTTTGCTAGTGTTTTAATTCTATCAAGAATTACCATATGTCCTTCATGAACGCCATCAAATGTACCTGTTGTTATTACAGGAAAGGCTGGAGGAATAAAATTTTCTACACCTTGGTATACTTTCAAATCCTAATTTTTAAGAATTGCAAATCTAAGCATCCCGTGGAGAAAAAACGCTTCTTTTTACAACCCAATAATTGCATCTACCTTTTGGGGTTTGAATAATTCATAGACTCTATCACCCATTATAAGCATGATAAAAATCACTACTTATAGGTAGGTTTACTGACTCTTTTATGACACCTCAATACGTATTTACAACGCATCTTTGCGCCACATAAAATTCAATTTTCAAATTTTTAACATGAAAAAAATATTACCTTTTATTCTATCAATCGTAATACCAGTAATTGGCTTTTCACAAGCAGACTCTGTAATAATGGGGCCAGGTTATGCGAATCAGGTTTATTACAGCTTTTCAAATGGCGAGGTTCTTTCTTCTAACAACACCGAATGGGATATTGCTTTTGGCACAGGTGGATTTGATACAGACATCAGAATTAATGACGGTTTTGGAGCGGCTCTTTATTTATATCCAAATGGCGACACGGGTTCTTGGAACACCATTGATACAAATGGCATGCAAAACTGGTTGCCTCGATACAACAGTGATTCATCTTGGAACATCACTGCATTTGCTGCACCAGGAATCAATCACCCCGATTACGGATGGGGTATATACAACTCCACTACCCATGAAGTAGTAGGTGACAGCATGTACATTTTACAACTTACCGATGGCAGCCTCAAAAAATTCAAGATGAACGTAATGTCAACTATGGGCATTTTAACCTTTACATATGCTGATTTAGATGGGGCTAATCAAGTTCAAGGATCTATCAATAAGATGAATTACAACACCAAGAAACATGTATACTATTCAATTAAAGCAGATAGCACTATGGACCTAGAGCCAGTGATGGGTTCTTGGGATATCGTATTCACTAAATACCAAGCGCCACAACCTACAGGTGGATTTTATCCAGTAACTGGGGTATTAACCGCAATTGATAATACAGTGGCTGAATCTAGAGGGGAAGATGTGAATGATGCAGAATGGTTTAACCAAGATTACACGGCAAATATTGGAACTATTGGTAGCGATTGGAAAAGCTTTTCTTTTACAACCGGATGGGAATTACAAGATAGTCTGTCTTATTTTGTTACAGATACCAATGATTTAGTTTGGCAGTTATATTTTACTGGATTTGGAGGTTCTTCTACCGGAAAAGCGGTGTTCAACAAAATGCAAGTAGGGACTACAAGTATTGACAAAAGCAATGTAGCAGTTAATACAGTTTCTATTTACCCCAACCCAGCTGTAGATAACGTAATTATTGCTATAGAAAGCTCTGAAAATTTAAATAATTTAGACGTTACGGTATTTTCTTTAACAGGTCAAGTTGTTTATCGCAAAGTAATCAACGTGGTTTCAAATACAAACCTTGAATTCCCCGTTTCAGGATGGAACCAAGGAATGTATTTAGTTCGTATTGGAAACGATGAAAATGCCATTATTAAACAATTAATTATTAAATAATAATCAAGCATCTCCAGTTCTGAATTGGAGATGCTTTTTTCTTTCCCATTTTGAGGTTGCACACACATATCTTGCTTAAAATCATTCTTAGTGCAGGAATGGTTTTCTTGTTTTTAGGAGGTTTCTCTCAAGAAACTAATGTCATGGTGTACGACCAAGAATATAACGAGCCCTTACCTTTTGCTCACGTGCACTTTACCAATATTTCCACTCAAAAAGAAGAAATTGTTTTAGTAAACAAACAAGGTGTTGCGGTTTTTCCTTACCATGAGGAATATGGGGGAAAAATAGCCATAAATATCACCTATTTGGGTTTTTCCCCTTTTCACGATACCGTTGAGGTAGGATCAACCACCAAAGTTCAATTAAAAGAAAGCGCGGAGTCTTTAGATCAAGTAGTTGTTACCGGGCAATTCTCTGAATCTACTGAGGAAAAGGCAATTCATAAAGTATCAATTATTAACCGTGATAAGATTGACGCATTGAACGCGCAGTCTTTAGATCAAGTATTATCGCGAGAACTTAACATGAACATTTCGCAAGATGCCGTCCTTGGATCAAGTATTAGTATTCAAGGGTTATCAGGTGAAAATGTAAAAATATTAGTTGATGGTGTGCCAATGGTTGGTCGTTTAAACGGAAACATTGATTTAAGTCAAATCAACTTAAATGACATCGAAAGAATTGAAGTAATTGAAGGCCCCCTTTCGGTTACCTATGGTTCTAATGCTTTAGCTGGAACCATTAACCTAATCACCAAAAAAGGAAGTCAAAAACCAGTAACCGCAAACGTAAAATACTATGGTGAAAATATTGGAACCCATAATATAGACGCCAGGGTAGGTCTATCTAAAGGTAAAAACTTTGGAGCTATCAACTTTACACGTAATTTTTTTGACGGATGGAATATTGGCGATCCAGTTTTTGGAAACCCTGAACCCAAGGCAGATTCATCAAGAGTGAAACTGTGGAAACCAAGAACCCAATATTTGGGTGGAATTAAATACGGTAGAACTTTTAATAAAGGATCTATCATGCTTAACGTAAATGGCTTTGATGAAACAATCATTAATCGTGGATACCCTAGAGGACCTTATGATGAAGTGGCTTTTGATGACGAATACATTACCAAACGACTAGATAATAGCATCACTTTAGATCTAGATTTAGATACGGTTAATGCCTTAAAAGTAATAACTGCATATAATATTTACCAGCGTCAACGTCTTTCATACATTACCGACCTTACGGGAGTAAGATCTGAAAAAAATGAAACTCCAGGAGTAAACGACACCAACTATACGGATTTAAAAATGCTTCGTGCAACCTACACCCGAATGCCTTTAGGGAGAAACTATCGTTACCAATTAGGGGCCGACTTAAATAATGAAACCGCAAAAGGAGCTCGTATTTTAGATGGTAAACAAAGCATTGGCGATTATGCTGGTTTCTTTAGTTTTGAATGGCAACCCTCTTTGAAATGGACTATCAAACCAGGAATTAGAGCGAGTTACAACACCCAATATGGAGCGCCAGTAGTTCCTTCTTTGTACGCAAAATATCAAGTTAAGCCAAGTATGTCTATTAGAGCTTCGGTAGCTCGTGGATTTAGAGCGCCATCGGTAAAAGAACTGTATATGGATTTTGTCGATATTAATCATGATATTCAGGGGAATCAAAACCTAGTTGCCGAGACGGCTATTCATACTTCGGCAAATATGACTTACACCCGTTTGCATAAAGGACAAATGTTCAAATTCAAATTCGCTGTATTCTATAACCATATTCAAGACAAAATTACCTTGGCACAATCAGGAACTACCCAATACGAATATGCCAATTTAGATGAAGCCGTATCACAAGGATTTAATACAGAGGCTCAATATAACATTGCGCATTTTAAAGCGAGTGTTGGTTTTTCTTTAATAGGGAACAAAAACACCATCAATGAAACCGAAAGTCTGCCTATTGCCTATTCACCGCAATTAACTTCTAGTTTGACATTTTCTTTCAAAAAGGCAAAATCGGATGTTTCCTTTTTCTACAAGCTGTCGGGAAAACAACCCAACTTAATTATTGACGAAAACAACGATTTGCAACAAGATTTTATTGACAGCTATAGCTTGTTTGATATCACAGCAAACAAACGTTTCTTTAACGATCATATGGTTCTTGGTTTAGGGGTCAAAAACATATTGGATGTCACCAATGTGAACACTACTGATACCGGTGGTTCGCATGGAGGATCAGGAGGAACTCGACCAATTGCTCCGGGTAGAGTATTTTTCGTTAAACTTGGCTTCCAATTATAAAAGCATTTTGTGAAAGAAAGCAATACACATAAACGCAGGGCAACCGACTTAAAACCAAAGGAATCGAGTGTGATTTTAAAGTTTGGTAGCGAAGAGATGTCATCGCAATTTTTAGAGATCGGATGCCGTCCTAAGTCGTCTATTCAACTTATTAGAAAAGGTCCAGGTGGAAAAACCATGTACTTTTTAGTTAATAGCCATGCGTTTGCATTCCGCACGGAAGAAGCGGCTCATATTATTCTAAAATATTAGGTATGGGCTCTGACGAACAAAATTTGAAAATTGCCCTTATCGGTAATCCAAACGCAGGTAAGACTTCGGTCTTTAACCGATTGACCGGATTAAATCAAACGGTGGGTAATTTCCCCGGGGTCACTGTCGATAAAAAGTCGGGAACCTACCCCCTACCAGACGGAAACAAGGCGGTTATTACCGATTTACCGGGAACGTATAGTTTATATCCCAATTCCTCTGATGAACGTATTGTACTAGAAACCTTATTAAATCAAGACGGCTCTTCCTATCCTGATTTGGTGCTTTATGTAGCCGATGCCAATAACTTGGAACGCCATTTAGTTTTGCTAACGCAAATCATGGACTTTGGGGTACCTATTGTACTTCTTCTAAACATGTTAGACGTTGCCAATAGTGAGGGTAAAACGGTTGACGAAAACCAACTTTCCATAAAACTAGGTATTCCAGTAGTTAAAGTGAACGGTCGTACCGGAGAGGGCACCGAGGCGATTGGCCCCGTGATATTACAAATGGAAGGCGTGAATTGCGATCCTTTTCTAAACGTAGAGCCTTTTGCCTATGAATTAGAGCAAGAAGTGAAAAAAATGTTTGGCTTCACCAACAATTACCGCGCACTTCTTACCGCTCACAATTACAAAAATTTAGACTTCATTTCAGCCGCAGATACTGGAAGAATGGACCATCTCGTTTCTGAGTTGAAGTTCAATAGTGTAGGGTTACAGTTTGATGAAATTATGGCGCGTTACGACCAATTGCACCCCATTATGGAAGCAATGGTGGTACACACCAAAGAAGATGATGAAACAAAAACTGCTAAAGCGGACAAGATTTTAACCCATCCTTTTTGGGGAAGTTTGATCTTTTTAGCCACCCTATTTGTGATTTTCCAAGCCATTTTTGCTTGGGCGTCTTACCCTATGGATTTGATTGATGGTGGTATGACTTGGTTGATTGATGCTGCCAAAAATGTACTCCCAGCAGGACTTCTTTCTGATTTCATTACCGATGGTATTCTAGCGGGAATTGGTGGAATTGTCATTTTCATTCCACAAATTACCATCTTATTTATTCTGGTTTCCTTACTGGAAGAAGTGGGTTATATGTCTCGTGCCGTATTCTTATCGGATACTTTAATGCGAAAATTTGGTCTGAATGGCCGAAGTATTGTTTCCCTAATTTCTGGAGCTGCATGTGCGGTTCCTGCAATTATGTCTACTAGAACCATTAGCAATTGGAAGGAGCGCTTAATCACCATTTTCGTTACCCCATTTATTAGTTGTTCGGCTCGTATTCCAGTATTTGCCGTATTAGTAGCTTTTGCCGTACCTGATAAAACAGTAGGTGGGTTATTTAATCTACAAGGATTGGTTATGATGGGACTATACCTATTGGGAGTTATTGCTGCTTTGGGCTCTGCATGGGTAATGAAAAAGATTTTGAAGTCAAAAGATCGTTCTTTCTTAATGATGGAATTACCTACCTACAAAATGCCGTACTGGAAAAACATCAGCATTACGGTAGTTCAAAAAGTGGGCGTTTTTATTACAAATGCCGGTAAAATAATCTTAATCATTTCTATGATTTTATGGGTTCTGGCATCCTTTGGTCCCGGTGATAATTTGAAAAATATTGAAGAACAAACGCGGACAGAATATGCGCAACAATCCTTTAGTGACACAGAGCTAGATAACATTGTAGCTGCTAAAAAAATTGAAGGCTCTTATGCGGGTATTTTGGGCAAACAAATTGAGCCAGCCATTAAGCCCTTAGGTTTTGATTGGAAAATTGGAATTGCCTTGATTACCTCATTTGCCGCCAGAGAAGTATTTATTAGTACCATGGCTACCATTTATAGTGTAGGTAGCGATGGTGATGCGGAATCGGTTATGGAAAAGATGCGTCAAGAACGTCATGCCGATACAGGGGAGTTAGTGTACACATCAGCCACCGCATTCTCACTACTTATTTTTTACGTACTGGCCATGCAATGTATGAGTACATTGGCTATTGTGAAGCGTGAAACGAATAGTTGGACTATACCGTTTATTCAGTTAGTTTACATGACTGGATTAGCGTATATCCTCAGTTTAATTACCTACCAAATTTTACAATAGCATGAAAAACTGGATTCTTTTTAGCTGCGTAATATCTATACTTGCCACATCTTGTATGAAAGATGAAATTCCTGTAGCACCGCATGAACCAGGAGAGTCTCAGGCCGGTATGGTAGAAATGGGTAATTTGTATCCAGACCAAATTTGGTATAACATAGAAACTGGGCAAGAAGTATCTCGCAACAAAAAAACAGCTTGGGATTTAGCCTTTGAAAATAATGGTGAAGGTTGGCGAATTACCATCAACGGAGCCAATTTAGCCTATGTAACCCATACCGGTGAAACAGATATTACTTTGGTAAAAGACACAATCGGATCCGATTGGAAATGGGATGAGTTTTCAGGAAATTTAGATAGTACCGCCATAGGAGACTGGCAAGCGGAAACACAAATTTATATTTTAGACCGAGGCAAAGATGAAGTAGGTAACCTTTTAGGTTTTTGGAAGCTAAAAATTGACAGCGTTGATGAAGAAAGATTTTATTTCCGTCACGCCCCACTAAATGCTGACACTTGGATCTTAGGCGAAATCGAAAAAGATCCCGCTTACTTTTTTAGCTATTATAGCCTAAAGGGACAAGGAAGCCAAGTCATGATTGCACCACCAACTGCTAGTTGGGATTTTGTTTTCACACAATACACTTTTGTTTTTTATGACATGCAACCCATTGTTCCGTATTTGGTAACTGGGGTATTATTAAATAATAACACCCCCCATAGCACTAAGATATTCGAAAAGAATTTTGAAGCTATTTCCAGAGAAGATGCCATAGGACCTCATTCAAACCACCGAATCGACAACATTGGCTATAACTGGAAATGGTACGATTTTGACGCAGGGTATTACATTACTGACCCTTCTAAAAATTATGTTTTCAAAGCACAAACCGGAAAATATTTTAAAATTCATTTTTTAGATTGGTACAATCAAAATGGAGAAAAAGGAGCGCCTAGTTTTGAATATTCAGAGTTGTAGTTTTTTGCCCAACGCATTTCTTTTACCTTTAGCCCAAATTGAAAGTTATGCGCGCACGTACCCCTCAAGATTCTGACACTACTATTACCGAATTAATGATTCCTTCTTACGCCAATTTTGGTGGTAAAATTCACGGAGGTATTCTTCTCGGTTTAATGGATAAAGTAGCTTACGCCTGTAGTACCAAACATGCTGGAAACTATTGTGTTACCGTTTCAGTAGACGGAGTGGATTTTATTGAACCTGTAGAAGTAGGAGATTTAGTTTGCATGATGGCTCGCGTAAATTATGTGGGGAGAACCTCTTTGGTGGTAGGTATTAAAGTAACAGCCGAAAACGTAAAAGACAGAACCATGAAGCACACCAACACGTGTTATTTCACCATGGTGGCTAAAGGCAGTAATGGCAAACCTACCAAAGTTCCACCTTTGTTACTGGAAAATTATTTAGATGTAAAACGTTTTGGAGAGGCACTTTTTAGAAAGGACTTGAAAAAATACCGTACCGAACAAATGGAACGAAACAAAACGGAAATTTCAAAAGAAGATTTAATCACCTTATTGAAAGATGAACGTTGCGAAGTGAAAATTTAAAAGAACGCACGTACTTGAACACTACCTGTGTGAATGACAGGATTTCCTTCACTCACTCGACCATTATAGCGTAAATTCAATTGCAAATACTTGGCAATGGTCCGTTGATAAGTCGCTTCCCAAAGTCCGTTTTGTCCAGGTTGTAAACCTTCTAACATTTGATAGGCCACTGGCGAATTTGCATCACCTACAAAGTCGTTGATCAAATAGCTCCCCGAAAGCAAGACACTTCCTTTACCCACTTTACGCACATTCAATTCGGCACCAAACTTTTTACTCAAATTAGTTTCATCACCATCCGCTATACGGTTACGCTTATCTGATTGCTCAAAGAACAATTTTATCTTCACTCCCGAACCTTGTAAATAAGTCAGCGTTGGCTTGATGGTTTTGTAATCTATCAAGTAATTACGAATATCTGAAAACTCCGAACCAGAAACTTTTTGCCCTACTCTACCCTCTATGTTGATTTGATAAATACGTGTCAAATTGTATCTAAAATTTAATTGGTTGTAGGTATCGGATGTCCCTAGTAATCCGTTGGTCTGCAAAATTTTGGCATTCACCGCTTGATAGGTATAATCCATGGACCAAGCTCGGTTAGAACGATTTAAATAAACGGTATTTCGGAGGGTAGAATTCAATACTCTAATATTACTATCGGCTACATTTGACGCAAATGGGTCTACCCAATTAGCTACCGAGTTATCATCTGTTTTACGGTCAATTCTATACGCAAATTGATCAGAAAATTTACTCAAAACTTTACGCACCCCCTTCTTACCTTTCCAAACCGCAGCTGGACGTAAAAATGCAGTTTGGTTAAATTGGGTACGGTAGATCTTTTCAAAATTGTTGGTTTGTGTCAATACACGCACATAATTGGCTTGGTCTTGAAACACCGCCACCTGAAACTCATCTTGCTCCACAATTCCATTTTCATTGTAATCTACCCAAACATAAACTCCCGTTCCTGGAGGCACTTCTACGTAGACAAAAGCTTGTTCTTCGGTTAACCCTGAACCTAGCTCGTAAAAGGAAGAAAGCGTTAAAGCCCCTTTCAGCAAGCGCAAGTTGTAATCAATTCTGTTGGTTAGATTTTGCTCAGGCGCTCCTGTGTATAACTCGTTATTCATGACTTCCAGTACACGATAATTAGAACTTAATTGCAACTGCGCCTTTTTACTAGATAACAGTTTTAAATGCCCTCCAATAGCCTGCGCCAAAGTAGAACGCTCCAATTTATTGTTATTGGCCTTTTCATTGAATCGGTTTATATACCCCACTCTGAATTTGTTTTTTGCACTATCTCCATTAGTAATAAAAGCCTCCCACTCTAAAAACTCATAGCTCGTTCCAGCCAAAGTATCTGCCCCCGAAAGCTTTTGCAGATTGTATTCATAATCGTCACGAAACCCAATATTGATATGCTCATACTTCTTTTGCAACAATACTTTTTGACGAATAAAGTTAGACTCACCCACGCCCCCTTGAGAAGCTAAATAACTCCCCGAGAATTTTGCAGTGTATTGCGTATTATCCAAATCGGTGGTTAATTGGTGGCGCATCCCTTGATACGATTCGCCCGATAAAAAAGACTTAAACTGATAACTAACCGAACCCAGTTTCTTTTTAGTCAATCCAATTTCAGCGGTAGGAATTTGCTGCATTCCCGTTAACTCAATGCCACGAATATTCCAGTTTCTATCAAACTCTACCGATCGGTAACGTTGCACTTCTGCAAAATTATCACTTCGGTTTTCGTAGGTGACTTTGGCTTTCATAAACCAGGGTGCAATGGTATCATTCGTAATTTGCTTTTGGCTTTCCATACCCACCAAAAATCCTCCTCCAATATCATTTTGATTTCCAATACTCGAAAAAGTATTTACATCTTCATTAGTCATCACTCCCTCAAATAAAAGCTTGGTACTTCGGCTTAATTTATAGTCACCACCCACGGTATACATTTGTTTGCGTTTGGGAGTAACCAATACTATTACGGGCAAATAATTTCCTTGAGGCACTCCTGCAATTGGGGCCACATATTCAAATACCCGACCATTGGCTTCACTCGCAATTTCTACATAGTTACCGTTTCCAATACCCACATTTGAGAAGTTTAATTGATAACGCGCAGAATCTGGATTAGTAGAATATTCAAAAATGGTATCTCCTCCTATAGTATCAATAATAGCCTTATACATTACTCGATCTGAAGAAAACTCAGTAGCCGTTACCGCTGGTACAATAGCACTATTAATATCATCGCCTACAGATTCTAACAACGCAATATTACTAGCCGTAAGATCTTGTAAAAGGGGTTGATTTTTATTGTCTTGCTCCGAGTAAATATTGAAATTCAGATTCAGTTTTTCGGTTTTCACGTTGTCCGATACCTGAAATAAAGAACGGCTATAGGCTTGGGCGCTGTACTGGAATTCAATCACAATACGCTTATCACGGTTAATGGGTTGATTGGCCGTAAAAGTCACTTCCGCATTGTTGTAGTCAATTACGTAATCGTTTTCTTGTCCACGAACCATTTTCTTACCATCAATAAAAACTTCTTCCGTACCCGAAAGAATAATAATGAAAGATTCATTTTCAGCCCCTGTTAAGCGATACGGGCCTTGATTACCTTCTACCCCTTGAATAATGTTTCGCGAAAATTTACCTCTACTTAAGGCTGCGTTTACGGCAATTTTGTTTTCAATTTTCGGACTTAAGTTAAAACGTGCTGAAATCCCTCCCCCACGCAAACGTTTATCAAATTGCATAAAGTGACTTTGAGGTTTTTTGATTCTAAAATCACCAGCCACCAACTTCCAGTCTTTATCATATAATTGGATATACACTTGATCAAAATCTTGCAACAATTGGGTATTTCCATCGGGTTGTACTGGAATATTGTCATCGCTAATCACGGCTTTTATTTTCACATTATTGGTTAACTCACCCGAGAGCTGCAAATTCAAATTGGAGTTGATGCCTAGATTTTGATTATTACCAAAGAGCACACCCCTAGAAATACTACCGGTTTTATCTAAACGCCCTGTGGTAAACTGCGTGGTTTGCTTTTGATCTCCTTGATAGGTAAAAGGATTTACAGAACCCTTTACATCGGGTCTAAAAACATCCGTAGATTTATTAGATACAGGCTGGGTAATGTTCACCGGCCAGGTGCGGTAACTTACTCGAACACTATCTAGAGCGGGTGGTTGATACCAAATCAAATAACCTTCGGCATAGTTTACCCCGTAAGCGGCAGTGTCTACCCCAGCTATTTTAAATGAGTTCGGATCTACTGATAGCGAATCAAAAAAAACGGTATCGGTTTGGGTGGAGATGTTTTTTACGCGCGCATTACTTTTAAGCTGAGCCCAAACGGAACTCACGCTCATCATTATAGATATGATTAAAAGTAATTTTTTCATGCATTGCCATTCCGTACTGGAAATCACTCTTTACGAAAATAAATTTTATCGCTCCGCGATAAACGCAAGAATGCAGATATTATTTGGGATTTGGAAGAAAAAAAACTTCAATGAATTACAATTAACAATAAGAGTTTTCGTTTTTGGAAAAACTTAAAACATCGTATGAATTACAAAACCATGTTAGTGGCCGCTATCCTTTTTCCTACTGGAATATGGGCCCAAAATCAAGTGAAAAAAATTAAAACCTCCAGTTTGTCTATTATGCCATTTGGAAGTATTGGCACCGGGCAATCAAGTACCTTGGATGACTTCAAGACACTTGCTCCAAACTCCACTTTAATTCCTGACGATCTTAGCAATTTCAACACTCATAGTTACAACTCGAGTTCAGGAGGAGTAGGTACAGCTCTTTTATTGAGCTTTAAATTTAGAGATGCCACTGGCACGGCTTATAAACCCAATCCAGAACTTAGATTGGGAATCAGTTATAATTACAACCAATCCTTACACTTAAACGCATATAAGGAAGAACGTTTTGCGCATGATACCTTAATCTCGGTTAAAACAGGCCAAAGAACCGCAGTAGATTCGGTTTCGTATGTGGGCTATAATATGGATTACGCTACGCAATTTGTACGGCTAGACGCTTCTCTAATTTACAGAACCAATCCGGAAGCAAGGTGGAATTTCTTTGCGGGTGTGGGAGCAACCTTTGGCGTGAGTATCTCTAGTGAAACCCAGATCTATGAAAACCGCCATTTCTATATTCAACCTACCGAAAATGAAAGTTCCATTTATTTTAACGAAAGTGGTTATAACGGAGACCATGAAAACGAAACCACAAGAAACGAATCAAGTTTAGCCTATTCTGCTTATGTTCCTTTAGGTTTAGATTTTAGAATTGCCGATAAAAGCGAATTTTGGCAACGCGTGCATTTGTTTTATGAAATGCGCCCGACCATTGATTTCTTAGCTATTCCGGAACTAAACACCTATACCTCTGTAGCCTGGCAACATGGTTTTGGAGTTAAGGTGCAATGGCATTAATTGCTTCACCTAAAAACCAAAAGCCCCGAGCACTTCGCGTGACTCGGGGCTTTTTTTGTTCATAAAACTGTTATTCTTTCACAAAAGAAAACCGGAAAGAATGAGAGGAAGATTGAATTTCACCAAAATACATTCCGCTAGTTAACTGATTTAAATTAAGCTTCAATTCTTGATTTACCAGCGTATATTTCTCTTCTCTTACTAACTGCCCCATACTGGAATAGATGAAAACCGCAACTTCATTTAGTTGCGTATATGGGAACTTTAAGGTTAAGGTTTCTTGTACAGGATTAGGATAACCAACCAACTCCTTTTTTTGAGCGGCTATGGTTTTTATTCCTACATTAATTGAGCCACAGGTATCGGCAAATTCAGTACCGATGAAACGGGCTAAAGAATAAATGGAATCTTGAGGAGTGTACACCCCAAAGTTACCTCCAATATAAAGAGTATCACGGTAATGGGTCAGTGTCTCAACAGTTTCCAGTATATTGCCAACACATCCACACCATTCATTTCCATCCCAACGAGCAACACCTTCTGCGGGCACACCACCCGCACCTCCAAAACGGCCACCCACATATAAATAGCCATCATGTACATGTAACTCCCGTAAAACACTGTATCCAAATATATCATTTTGGATTCCACCTCCCACGCTTTTCCACTGCACCCCATCCCAACGGGCAATATGGTTTTCTTTAATACTTCCTTGTTGCTCAAATTGGCCCGCTACATACAATTCTCCTTGATATATCTCCATATCATAAATGACTGTTGCTCCAGATGCTATTATTCCACCTCCCACATCAACCCAATTGGAGCCATTCCATTTCATAATATCATTCATAATACCACCAATTGAGGCATCACTACTCCCTCCAGCATATAATTCACCATTATACTCTTGAGTTACAGCTATTGATGGGTTAGAATCCATAAAATCACTTATACTTTGATACTCTTTCAATCCAGAAGCCCCATCCCACTCTATTAAGTGACCTATGGATTGATACATGAAATTTTTATCTAATCCAACCGATAAGAAGTATTTATTATCCCAGATTCCAATATCCCAAATTCGCGCGCCCTCATTTCGGCCATCAAGTAAGTTAACAAAACTATCCGCAATCAAAACAGCAACACCACCATCACCAGCAATAATAAATGAATCATTTTTTGTAACAATATCCCAAGGAATTTGCACTGGAAAATCTGGTGAGTTATTTGTGTCTATTATTGAAATCCCACTACTAGGATCCCATTTAAAAACGGGCGTAGTTGACATTCCATTCACTTCACTTAAGAATTGCGCTCCAATTATTAATTGGTCATTTAAACTATCAACTCTTAACGAATTAACAACTTCCGAAAGATCCAGTCCAGGTAACCGTTCCCAACTATTCTGCCCCAGCAAGTTAAAAACACCTAAAAAAAAGCAAGCACTAAAAACTAGTACTTGCTTTATTCGAATTATTTTATTCCTTGATAAAGGTAAAAACATATGTAGTTTCTTTGGTGGTTATTTGGCTAAAATCAAACTTTTTCAGGACGATTCCAATAGGTAAAACTACCTAGTTACTATACCAGCAAAACCTACCTAAAAACCAAAAGCCCCGAGCACTTCGCGTTACTCGGGGCTTTCTAGTCTTAATAGAAACTATCTTGAATATATTAGTCTACGTTATCGTGTAGAAATGAGTTGTTGGTGCTAATCCCAGGATTCTTTCCTCCTTCAGCATCTGGCTCATCTAATGAGTAACGAGATACTTGAGATTCTGAAGAATGAGGCACGTCTTCTAATGACACGGCTCTTCTTTGGTAAGCAGGCACATCTTCTAATTCACTTAAACCAGAAGCAGTACGTAATCTGCGACTTAAATCTTTTAAGCGACCCATTCTGTTTTTCACTCTCGATTGCTGTTCTTCATCCGTTGATTGCATTTCTGCCTTTGGTGCTTCATCTTCTAAGCTGTGTGTAATTACAGACTCAGGAGCTGGAACCGGATGGTTAACAGGAGCAGCTGGAGGAGGTGTTTGTGCCATTGGTTTAGGAACGAACGGTTTTGGCTCTTCCATCTTTGGCGCTGGTGGAGGCGTTGAAGCCTGGGGCGTTGGAGTTGGTGTAGGAACCGGATTTTGAACCTGAGGAGTTGGCGGAGTTACAGGCGTTTCTGGCGCTTGATTTACCGGACGAATATACGGTTCTAAAGGTGCTTGTTTTGGAGCTGGTTTTTCATCCTCCGGCATCTCTAGTTTAAATTCAATTTTTCCTTGAGCTTCTTCTCCTTTAATATATGGATCGGCTAATCCTGTTTTTGGAGCTGCAGGTTTTGCAGGCTCACTTTTAGGAATAGGACTTGTTAAAACTTGCGGCTGCGCATCTTCTAGGGTATGCACTGTTTTACCGGTGGTAGTTTTCATGGTTTCTTCTCCTCCATTACCCTTGGCTAATTCAAAACCAGTGGCAATAAGAGTTACTGATAAACCATCAGTCATTTCTTCATTTTGACCGTACCCCCAAATAATATCAGCGGTTGAACCTGCTTCTTCTTGGATGTAGTCGGTAATATCAGCAATTTCATCCATGGTGATCTCTTCTTGACCAAACTCCATGTTTAATAAGATGAAACGTGCTCCTTTGATATCGTTATCGTTCAATAACGGAGAACTCAACGCATTTTCAACAGCAGCAATGGCTCTGTTTTCACCGGTAGCTACAGCAGCACCCATCACGGCTACTCCACTGTTACGCATTACGGTAGAAACATCTTGAAAATCAACGTTAATATGACCGGTACGTGTAATAATCTCTGCAATACCTTTTGCTGCGATTGTTAGCACGTTATCGGCTTGTTCAAATACCTCACTCATTTTAAGGTTTCCGAACATTTGACGTAGCTTATCATTGTTAATGATTAACAAAGTATCTACTGCGCCTCTTAGTTCTTCAATTCCTTTTTCGGCTTGTTGTTTTCTTTTTCTTCCTTCAAATAAGAAAGGAAGCGTTACAATACCCACCGTTAAAATACCCATTTCACGTGCGGCAGTGGCAATGATTGGAGCGGCACCTGTTCCAGTACCACCACCCATTCCGGCTGTAATAAAAACCATACGTGTTTCTGGATCGAAAATCTTAGCTATATCATCTGCTGATTCAATAGCGGCATTTCTACCCACATCTGGTATAGAACCGGCTCCCATTCCTTCGGTTAGTGTTCCTCCTAATTGAAGTTTTTCACCTACTGGACTGATATCTAAAGCTTGCTGATCGGTGTTACAGATTAAGAAATCTACACCTTTAATTCCTTGGTCGAACATGTGGTTAACGGCATTACTACCACCACCACCTACTCCAATTACCTTGATAATTGACGGTTTTCCTTTTGGCAAGTTAAATTCCATATTGTTCTATTTTAATAATGTTATTCAAAGTATGGGCACTTCTAAAACAAAAATGGCATAAATTCAAATGCATTTTTGAAGTATTTGTCCCACTTTATTAAGATTAGTCTGTTAAATCACTAAAAAACGTATCGGATGTTTTTTTGATGGCATCTAAGAAACTAGTCATTCCTGATTTTTTAGCGGGCATTTCTTTCTGCTTGGGTTCTTTCACAGCCGAAGTGCTTTCATCTGTATTGGTTTGAATCCGCTCAAATCCTTTTAAGATTAGTCCTACACCCGTAGAGTACATTGGACTTGTGATATCTTCCACCCCATTTGCCAAGTGTTCTGTTGGGTAACCAATTCGAGTATCCATTCCAGTAAGGAACTCAAACAATTGGGTAACGTTACGTAACTGTGAACCACCACCAGTAACTACGATACCTGCAATTAATTGTTTCTCTAAACCAGAATTTCTGATTTCGTAATACACTTGCTCAATGATTTCTTCTGCTCTTGATTGGATGATATTAGCCAAGTTCACCAAAGAAATTTCTTTGGGCTCACGACCTCTTAAACCAGGTATAGATACAATTTCGTTATGAGAAGCGGTTTCAGACAAGGCGCTTCCAAACTTAACTTTCAATTGCTCTGCTTGACTCTTAATTATTGAGCAACCATGCTTAATATCTTCGGTAATGATGTTACCTCCAAATGGAATTACCGCAGTGTGACGAATAATACCTTCTTTGAAAATAGCCACATCTGTGGTACCACCACCTATGTCAACCAATACTACACCGGCCTCTTTTTCTTCCTTACTTAAAACTGCATCGGCCGAAGCTAATGGTTCTAAAATAAGATTATCCACTTCCATATCAGCACCGGCAACACATTTCACAATGTTTTTTGCCGCGGCAATATTTCCAGTAATAATATGGAAATTGGCTTCTAAACGAACCCCAGCCATACCAATTGGATCATGAATACCTTTTTCGTTATCCACGGTGAAATCTTGAGGCAATACATCAATTACCTTTTCACCTGGTAACATCACCAACTTGTACATTTCCTTGATCAACTGGTTGATGTCGGTTTGCGTAATTTCCGATTCAATATTTTCACGCATTCTGCTACCAGAGTGCTGAATACTTCTAATGTGTTGGCCGGCAATACCCACATTTACTTTACCAATTTCGTAGCCCGCAATTTCTTCGGCTTCTTTCATTACCTTTTGAATAGCATCAATGGTTTGGGTAATATGGGTCACTACCCCTCTACTTACACCTAGCGATTCAGTACGCGCCATACCCAAAATGTCGAGTTTGCCGTGTTCGTTAATGGTTCCAATAATGGCTACGATTTTGGTGGTTCCAATGTCTAGCCCTGCTACGATTTCTTTATGTCTTGTCTGTTCCATAGTTATCGTTTTATACACACAATTTGATCTTTATACTTGAGGTTTATTTCCTTGTAATTATTCCAGCCTGTTTTACTCAGACCTTCCTTATATAGAATCATTAACTTGGTTAACGATTCATCAATATGTTCCGCGCCATCTATAATAATAACGTGGTTTCCTACTGCTGGGATAAGTTCAATATCTCCATTTTGTTTAAAATAGATTTGTTTGAACTGGGCATCCCAAAAGGGTACTTCCTTAAATTTCTTTGCCAATAAATACGCTTCATGCAATTTGCGCGATTCAAAGTTGATTTTCATTAATTCATTAGGCTCCGCAAAGTTTAATCCGCTAACCACCGAATAGTCAATATTCAAAGCCCCATTTACCACAGGAACTTTAGCGGTATATTTATCAGACAACGGCATTACATACCCCGCCTTATCTAAATAGAAACTACTTGTTCGCGTAAATATTCTAGCAATAGGTGTGCGTTGCTTAATATCTACATGCAACATTCCATTAATTGAAGAATACACCTCGGCTTTCTTTACCGATGGCATATTATCAAACTGGGTTTCCAGTACACGCAAATCCACATTTCTAATTGGCTCTTTCCCCTTTTGATATCCTTTAGCAAAAACTTGGCTTTCAATGTCTACTTCATCTACAAAGTAGTTGCCTTCACTTTTGTCAATAGACACCTTTAAGTCATTAAACGTTAAGTCACGTTTATTGGCTTCTGCTAATCCTAAAAGAGCGAGTAGCACCAATACCGAAAAGCTCACAATTGCTATGTTCTTGAACTTTTTCATGCCGTTACTAATTCTTTAATAGGTTCTACTAAAGTGTCAATATCGCCCGCCCCAAGGGTGAACAATACTTCAAATTCATTTTCTTTTAAGTGGTTAACCACTTCTTCTTTTGCCAATATGGTTTTACTGGAATTGGTAATTTTTGACAATAACCTTTCTGAAGTAACCCCTTCAATTGGCAATTCACGTGCAGGATAGATATCCAGTAACAACACCTTATCAAATTGCGATAAAACGGCTGCAAAGTCTTCTTCAAAATCGCGGGTACGTGAGTACAAATGCGGTTGAAAAATGACGGTTAATTCTTTACCTGCATACATCTCTCTTGCCGATTCCAGTATTCTAGAAATTTCGGTAGGGTGATGTGCGTAATCATCTACATATATAGCTCCCGATTCATTTCGGGTAATTTCAAATCTTCTTTTCACGCCTGCAAACGAACCAATAGCCTTGGCAATTTCGGTATCGGGAATTCCACATAAAATAGCAATGGCCGAAGCGGCTAAGGCGTTTTCAATATTATGTTTACCCGGAAGTGAAATACACACATCTGTAAACTTTCCCTTAGGATGCACAAAGTCGTAGTGGTATTGTCCATCTTGTACCTTCACATTTTCCGCCACAAAGTCCGCTTGGGTTTCTACTCCAAAAGTGTATTGGGTAACTCCCGTTACTGGAAACGTTTCCGTGATGGCTGCATTTTTAATTAACGCCCCACCTGGTTTAATGTTTTGCGTAAAATCTCTAAAGCTGGTAAGCAAGGCATCGGCCTCACCGTAAATATCTAAATGGTCAGCATCTACTGAATTAATAGCCGCAAACGTAGGTTGCAAATGCAAAAACGAACGATCAAACTCATCGGCTTCTACCACAAAGTAATCGTTGGTTTTACCGTATAAGAAATTGGTTTGATAATTACTTAAAATACCACCCACAAACGCACTTACCTCTCCAAAATGGTACTGGAAAATATGCGCCAGAATAGCACTGGTAGTTGTTTTACCATGCGTACCCGCAATAGCCAAACATTGACCTGAATTACTAATCAATCCTAGTACCTCGGCTCTTTTCATAGTTTTCAAACCACGCGACTGAATGGTTTCCCATTCTGGATTGGTGGCTGAAACTGCTGGAGTATAAACTACCAAGTCTGTTGCCTCTGGAATAAGAGTTGCATCTGGCGAATAGTGAATTGCAATACCCTCTTGCTCCAAAGTAGAAGTTAGCGGGGTTTTTGTTTTGTCATAACCAGAAACCGCACAACCGTGTAGTTTGAAATAACGCGCCAAGGCACTCATTCCAATCCCACCTACTCCTAAGAAGTAAACCGTTGATATGTTTTCTAGTTTCATCATTTTACCAAATTCAATACTTGGTTGGCAATTTGGTTAGCCGCATCGGGCATCCCCATTTTTGAAATATTTTCAGTTAACGAATCGGCCAATTTTGGTTGACTCGTTAAATCTTTAATCGCTGTTAAAAGACCCGGATTTACATCGGCATCTTTGACCAAAATTGCTGCGCCCTTATCAACTAACGACATGGCATTTTTGGTTTGGTGATCTTCGGCTGCATAAGGAAACGGAACTAAGATGGTTGGCTTTCCTACCAACTCTAATTCTGAAACCGCAATAGCTCCTGCTCTTGAAATCACCATATCGGCAGCTGCGTAACCTAAATCCATTTTGTAAATGAATTCTTTTACGTGCACGCCTTTATTTTGAAACGTTTGAGTTGCCTCATTTATTTCTTTGTAACTCGTTTTTCCGGTTTGCCATACAATTTGGATTCCTAGCTCTAACAAAGAATCTAGATTAGCCAAAATGGCGTTGTTCACCGATTGCGCTCCTAAACTCCCCCCTACAATTAGCAAAGTCTTTTTAGTAGCGTCTAGTTCAAAAAACTGAATGGCTTGTTCGCGTTTACCTTCAATTTGCACCACTTCTTTTCGTACGGGATTACCCGTTAAAATGGTTTTTTCTGAACCAAAATATTTTTCCATTCCATCATAAGCCACGCAAATGCTTTTGGCTTTTTTAAATAGAATTCTATTTGTTACTCCAGGAAAAGAATTCTGTTCCTGAATTAAACTTGGCACTCCGTTTTGAGAGGCCACTCGAAGCGTAGGACCACTTGCAAAGCCACCGGTTCCAATAGCTACATCTGGCTGGAATTTCTTAACGATTTTCTTTGCCTTGAGCATACTTGAAATCAACTTAAATGGAAACATCAAGTTACTTAAAGACAAGCTGCGATTAAATCCGCTAATCCATAACCCTTCAATGTCAAACCCTGCAGCTGGCACTTTCTCCATCTCCATCTTGCCTTCTGCTCCTACAAATAAAAACTCGGCATCTGGACGTTGTTCTTTAATGGCATTTGCAATAGCAATAGCTGGAAAAATATGACCTCCAGTACCCCCACCGCTTACCAAAACTTTAAGCTTTTTCAAATTTCCTCCCATGTTTTGGTAATACTACTTCTTCTACTTCTTTATCATTCTGTTCGATGGTTCTACTTACACTCAAAATAATTCCAAGTGCAATAGATGTAAACCACATGGAGGTTCCCCCCATACTAACCAAAGGCAGTGTTTGCCCTGTAACCGGTAAGAGATTTACATTTACCATCATATTAATTAATCCTTGGATGACTAATCCAAAACTTAATCCTAGTACCAAGTTGGCCGCAAAGCTTCCCTTGGCTTTTTGTACAATTTTTAGCGAACGGTATAACAGTATCATATACAAAAACACCATTCCAACACCCCCAATCATTCCGTACTCTTCAATTACAATAGCGTAAATGAAATCAGAGAATGAAGAAGGCAAAAAGTTTCTTTGGGTACTGTTTCCAGGACCCTTTCCTAATAATCCACCGGTAGCGATCGCAATTTTGGCTTGATCAGCTTGGTAGTTTCCATTAGGATTTGGTTCATCAGAACCGAAACGTTCAATACGTGCTTCCCAAGTTTGAAAACGTGGAAAGGTTTCTGGACTGACTTTATACACCGCAATAACCAATACTAACCCTGCCAATCCCAATGGGATAACACTCAACAAATTTCGAATGCTAACCCCAGCCATAAATAAGAGCATCATACATAACATAAACAGTACTAAGGCTGTGGAGAGGTTGGCCGGTAGAATTAATCCAACGACTAATAAAATCACTCCCATAACAGGAATAAATGTGCCACCGTAATCGTCTAAAGCATCCTTTTTAACCGCTAAGAAACGAGCGATATACATGATCAGGGCAATCTTAGCCAAATCGGATGTTTGGAAACTTTGGTTAATAATTGGAATCGTTAACCAACGTTTAGCGTTATTAATATCATTTCCCGTTACCAAAGTGAGCAAAAGCAACGGGATAACGATCCACACCAGAAATTGGGCAATGCGAGAAAAATAACGATAATCGATTCGATGGACGAGGTAGATAATAGCAAAACCAGATAACACGAATCCACCATGCTTAACCACATAGTAAAAGGTATTACCCCCTTGGTATTTATACGCCAAGGTTACGATGGAACTATACACCAATAGCAATGACAATAACGCCTGAAACATTACTACCACCCAAATGGATCGGTCGCCACCTAAATATTTAAACAATTTATCTACCACAATAAAGTATTCTTTTTTCTATAGGCTTCTTACCATGTTTTTAAAGGCATCACCTCTTTCTTCGTAGTTATCGAACATATCGAAACTAGCGCAGCATGGAGATAATAATACCGCATCACCTTTAGTGGTGTACTGGTAAGCCAAACCAACGGCTTGCCCCATATCAGCAGCATCATACACTTCTACTAGGTTACCAAATGCCGCATGAATTTTTGCCACATCTTTACCTAAAGCGATAATGAATTTTACTTTCTCTTTTACCAATTCAACCAATTGGTTGTAATCGTTTCCTTTATCTACACCACCAACAATCCAAGCTGTGGGCTGTGACATAGACTCTAGCGCGTACCAAGTAGAGTTTACATTGGTTGCTTTTGAATCGTTGATATAATCAACATGAGAAATGGTCATGAAATTTTCTAACCGGTGTTCTACGTTTTGAAAATCTGACATGCTCTCACGAACCACATCCTTACGGATGTCGAGTACTTGTGAAATAATGGACGCTGCCATAGAGTTGTTTACATTGTGCTTGCCTTGAAGCGCGAGTTTCTGGATGCTCATTTTTAAATTACCCTTTATGTTTATATTAATTTCTTCGTTGTTTAACCAGCCACCTGATTCTTGAGGATTCTTAAGAGAAAACCCATGTTTCTGTGCCGGACTATTTAGTTGTGTCAATTCGTTGGTGATGACTTCATCATCTGCGAAATAGACTATGTGATCTTGCTCCGTTTGATTTTGCGTGATTCTGAATTTCGACTTCACATAATTGTCGAAATCATAGTTGTAGCGATCTAAATGATCGGGAGTGATGTTATTGATTAGCGCAATATGGATAGCTGTTTTATACATCCTATCCAATTGAAAACTGCTCAATTCCAGTACCCAAAAATCTTTATCACCATCCACCAACTGCGCAGCCATACTTTGCCCAATATTTCCAGCAAGTCCCACATTTAACCCTCCGCGTTGCAGCGTTTGGTAGGTGAGTAGTGCCGTAGTGGTTTTTCCGTTACTTCCGGTGATTCCAACAATTTTTCCTTGCGTATATCTAGCCGCAAATTCAATCTCGTCAATCACGGATGTTCCTTGTTCGTCTAATTGTTTAATTAGCGGAACCGTATCCGGAATACCTGGACTTTTAATTACCTCTTGCGCCTTTAAAATGCGCTCTTTGGTATGGCCGTTTTGTTCAAACGGTATTTGTGCTTTTGAAAGAACTTTTTCGTACTCTTTATTTATCGCTCCTAGGTCTGATACGAAGACCTTAAATCCTTTGGACTGAGCTAGCAGAGCTGCACCAGTCCCACTTTCTCCGCCACCTAATATGACAATCTCACCCACGATTCTTATCTAATTTTGAGTGTCACAATACTGAGTACCATGAGCATTAAGCCCACAATCCAAAAGCGTGAAACAATCTTTGATTCGTGAATTCCTTTTTTCTGAAAGTGATGATGCAAAGGCGCCATCAAGAAGATTCTACGACCTTCTCCAAATTTCTTTTTGGTGTACTTGAAATACCCCACTTGAAGCATTACCGATAAGTTTTCGGCTAAGAAGATTCCTGCCAATAAAGGCAAAATCAATTCTTTACGTACCGATAACGACATTACCGCAATGATCCCTCCTAAGGCTAGTGATCCGGTATCACCCATAAACACCTGAGCTGGATAAGAGTTATACCATAAAAACCCTACTGCTGCACCTACAAATGCTGCCGAGAATATTACGATCTCCCCACTATGCGGGATGTACATTACATTTAAATAATCGGCAAAAAACTGGTTACCCGAAACGAAAGCAAAAACCGCAATGGCCACCCCAATAATAGCTGATGTACCGGCTGCGAGCCCGTCAATTCCATCGGTCATATTTGCCCCATTTGACATGGCGGTGATTACCACAATTACCACTAGGATGTAGATTACCCAAGTGTATTGTAACAAGTCTTTACTCAACCAAGACAAGAACCATTTGTAATCAAATTCGTTATCCTTTACAAAAGGAATGGTGGTTTTGGTAGATTGCGCTTCTTCCCAAACAAAAGAGGTAGCTTCCGTGTCTTTAGTCAAATTACCCGCTTCTGCTTGCGCTACGTTTGTGGCACCATTGGCCACCTTGGTTCTTACGGTTACATCTTCATTGAAATACAATACAGAACCCACTATAATTCCAATACCAATTTGACCAACAATCTTAAATTTTCCTTTAAGCCCTTCTTTGTTTTTCTTGAATACTTTGATGTAATCATCAATAAAACCAATAGCACCTAACCACACGGTAGACACCAATAATAGAATCACATAAATATTATCTAGCTTGGCAAATAATAAGGTTGGAATTAAGATGGATGCTAAAATGATTAACCCACCCATGGTTGGCGTTCCCGCTTTTTGAATTTGTCCTTCTAAACCTAAATCTCTAACCGACTCACCTACTTGCTTGGCACGAATCATATTAATAATACGCCCACCAAAAACCATAGAGATTAACAACGAAACCATAATGGCCATTGCCGCTCTAAAGGAGATGTACTGGAATAGTCCTGCTCCTGGAACTCCCGACTCTTGTAAATATTCAAATAAGTAGTACAACATTATTCCGCTGGATTTATGAGGTTGCTTAAAGTTTCTACGTCATCAAAGTGGTGTTTCACCCCTTGAATGTCTTGATATGTTTCATGCCCCTTGCCGGCCACCAAAATGATATCGCCTGAATTTGCTAGAGCTGCAGCTGTTTTAATAGCCTGACCTCTATCAAGGATGCTTAATGATTTTTTTAATTGATTTGGATCTAGTCCTTCCACCATTTCATCAATAATGGTTTGTGGATCTTCGGTACGTGGATTATCAGAAGTAATGATGGCTTGATCACTTAACTTCGTTGCTATCTGAGCCATTTTAGGACGTTTGCTACGATCACGATCGCCTCCACATCCAACTACGGTAATTACTTTTTCGTTACCTGTTCTAATTTTTGAAATGGTATCGAGTACATTACTTAAAGCGTCTGGTGTATGCGCATAATCTACAATACCAATAATACCTTTATCTGATTTTACTTGCTGGAATCTTCCTGGCGCTGGTTTTAAAGTTGACAACTGCGTTAGCACGTCAATTTCATCTTCACCTGCAGAAATGGCCACTCCAAAAAGCGCCAATAAATTGGAAGCATTAAACTCACCAATTAATTGAGACCATACCTCATGTCCGTTAAACTGCAAATGCAAACCATCAAATTGATTCTCGATGATCTTCCCTTTAAATTCAGCCATGGATTTCAAAGAATACCCTCGCACTTCTGCATCAATATCTCGAGCCATGTCTTGCCAATGCTTATCGTCTTTATTGAAAATAGCAATGGCATTATGATCTAATCCCGTAAATAATTTGCGCTTAGCACCTAAATAGCTTTTAAACGTGCCGTGGTAATCTAAATGGTCGTGGGTAATATTGGTAAATACGGCCTGACTAAACGCCACTCCATCTACCCGATGTTGTTCTAAAGCATGCGAACTCACTTCCATAAAACAGAAGTCACACCCATCTTCCACCATTTCAGCAATTAAAGAATTCACCTTAACCGCATCACTGGTAGTATGCGTAGCTCTCACTTCTCGTTCCCCAATACGATTTACCACCGTGGAAAGCATTCCGCAGTTGTAACCTAATTTGGTAAACAATTCAAATAACATGGTAACGATACTGGTTTTCCCATTTGTACCCGTTACTGCAATGACTTTTAATTTTTCGGAAGGATTATCGTAAAAGTTAGCTGCAATATGCGCTAAAGATTCTGCACTACTACTCACCTTAACGTAAGTCACATTTTCGTGCAGTTCTTTTGGCAAAGCTTCACAAACAATTGCAATAGCACCAAGTTCAATAGCCTTTTCAATGTAGTGATGACCGTTTACGGTAGTTCCTTCTACTGCCACAAAAACAGAGAATTTAGCCACCTCACGCGAATCAAAGCACACCTTTTCAATAGCTAAATTGGTCGTACCAATAACTTCCTTAATCCGCGAACGGTATAATATGTCCTTTAGCAATTTCACGACAGCTTTAATTTTATTTTGAAACCTCTATTTGGGATCTTGGCCCCAGGTGTTACCGACTGCGCAGCCACTACACCTCTTCCTTCTATTTCAACTTTTACACCCTTGTTCTCTAATAGGTAAATGGCATCTTCTACATCCATACCCACCACATTAGGAACTAGGTTTTCTAAATGTCTTTTTGGCTTTATGGTTACGGAATCCATTCCAGTACTCACCGCTACCCATTGGGCATTTTCTTGATTGGTGTACGGGATATCTAGCTTTTTATAGACATTGGATAAATCATCGTAATCTCCATTTTTAGAAATCGGAATTCGCGGACGAGAAGAGGTATGCTTAGTCGCTAACAATTCTTCGTGCGATTCTACACTCGTGGAATACACTTTGTTCGCTATTTCTTTAAAAATTGGACCCGCTACTAAGTTTCCGTAATACACATTTTTACTTGGCGCATTCACCACCACAATACAGGAGTATAGTGGCTTATCTGCTGGAAAATACCCACAGAAAGAAGCCTGATAAGATTTCTTACCCTTATACCCCGCAGAACCTTTTGATATTTGAGCCGTTCCCGTTTTTCCTGCAACTGAGAATGAGGCGTTTTTTAAGTTTTTAGCAGTACCTTCTGTTACTACAGCCTCCAACATAATCCTAGCTTTCTTGATCGTTTCTTTACTCGCTACCGATTTCTTTAACACCACTGGCTCAAACTCTTCCACTACATCACCGTAATTGGTAATGGCTTTGGCGAACATGGGCTTCATCATTTTTCCATCATTCGCTACTGCGTTGTAGAAAGTCAATAATTGCAGAGGCGTTAACTGCGACTCGTACCCATGCGAAATCCATGGAAGAGAAAGACCCGACCATGTACTATCATTACTTGACTTTATATAAGGAGTACCCTCACCCGTTATCTCTACCCCCAACTTTTGATTGAGTCGCATTTGATACAAGTGATTAATAAATTTTTGCGGATCCGACTTATAGTATTTCTCAACCGTGGTAGCAACAGCAATATTGGACGATTTCGCAAACGCCTCTTTCACCGTTATTTCTCCAAACCCACCTTCATGCGAATCGTACATGGTTGTTTTATAAAACACATGCTTTCCGTTTCCGGTTTGAATCTTATCATCTAAATCTACGTAACCATCTTCTAGCAACGCCATCCACGAAGCCAGTTTAATAGTAGACCCTGGTTCAGTAGCTGCTCCAATCGCATAATTGAAACGCTCCTTGTATGAACCATCGGCACCTTTGGACAGATTGGCGATGGCTCGAATTTCTCCAGTCCCCACTTCCATCAACACCACACAACCATAAGCAGCTTCTTGCTCCTCTAACTGACGCATTAACGCAGCCTCAGCCACATCTTGAATATTGATATCAATAGTAGTTACTAAGTCATATCCATCCTGCGGCTCAATATCATCTGAATCACTCAACGGCATCCAAGTACCACCCGCAATTTTCTTTTCTAGTCTTTTTCCACTAATTCCAGCTAAGTCTTTTCGGTAAGCCGCTTCTAAACCAACTCTCGCTCCATTTTCACGATCGTACCCAATAGTTCTTGCGGCCAATAATCTAAATGGCAATTGACGCTTATTTTGCTGAACGGTGATAAACCCACCTTTATACTTCCCTCTTCTGAAAATTGGAAAATCACGCATAGCTTTAAGCTGCGTGAATTTTACATTTCTACGAATTAAGTAATAGCGCTTGTTTTTGTTTCGGGCGTTTACCAATTCTGATTTGTAAGATGCAGCCGAACGATCTTTAAAAAGATTTGCCAGCGACCACGCCAAACTATCAATATTTGAATTGAATACATCATCCGTTACCGCATCGGCATTCGGATCAAAACGCACCTCGTATTTTGGAACCGAAGTAGCTAACAGACTTCCATCTAAGGCGTAAATATTTCCTCGCACGGCATCAATGGTGCGGTAATCAATCGTCAGGTTTTCTGATTTTTGACGCCATTTTTCCCCTTCCAGTACCTGAATTTGAAACACACGCGCAAGCACAGCCACCATACCGATTGCCACCAGTATATACATGAAGAAACTTCTTCTCATTATGACTTTATTATCTTCCACTTGTCGCCTCCTTCTGGTAGTCTTCTAGTTCGTCTTCGGTAATTTCAATTTTCTTTGGGGGCTGAAAAGACTCTTCTAGAGTCAACCCTTTTTCATGTAGTATTTTTATGAGCTCTGATTGCTTTGTGGCATACATCAAATCAGATTTGATAGTGATGTACTCCGAACGCATTTCTTTAAGCTCCGTTTTATCTTTATTTATTTGCCGAACCGAACCTTCAGCCGAAAAACCAATACCTATATATATAAGGCCAATCAAAACCAAGAATCCCAAATAAGGCAGATGCTTAATAAGCTGCTCACTCCCGAAAATATCACCACGCATCACTCCAATGAAAGCACGACCTACGCCTGCCACCTTGGTAGTTTCTACCTTTGTATTTTCAATATCTTGCTCCATTACTTTCGTACCGCAACTCTTAATTTGGCACTTCGTGCTCTTTGGTTTTCTTCAATCTCTTCATCCGTTGGGATAATCACTTTTCTATTTACTGGCTCAAATGGTCGTTCCAGATTTCCGAAAAAGTCTTTCTCCTGCTTTCCTGAAAAATTTCCAGTACGCAAAAAATTCTTCACCAATCGATCTTCTAACTGTCTCTTATACACATCTGACGCTGCCGACGATCTACTCTGTGTAGA